>Ga0224555_1000062_pt1 | contig 133982 bp, 141 predicted proteins | sample 714S23034metaG_FD_180687 | JGI IMG/M metagenome (GOLD analysis project Ga0224555, IMG submission 180687) | Peat soil microbial communities from Stordalen Mire, Sweden - 717 S2 30-34 | ecosystem: Environmental > Terrestrial > Soil > Wetlands > Peat | place: Sweden: Norrbotten County, Stordalen...
ACCTACACCGACGCCGGGCCTCGCATCACACCCCAGCCGCCGCTCATCACTCCGCTGAGCGAGTCGGACGCTGATTCGCTCAGCGCGCGCCAGCTGCTCGATCAGGTCCTCGAGGGGTACGGCGAGTCGCTGAGCGGCGACCGGCGGGCACTGCTCGCCCAGTTCGTGCCCGTCGACGCCGCCCACAAGGTGGTCGGAGTGGGCTCGGTCGGTACCCAGTGCTACGCCATGCTGCTGGTCGGGCGCGACGCGGACGACCCGTTCTTCCTCCAGATCAAGGAGGCCCAGGAGTCGGTGGTCTCGCTCGCGAGGGGGATGTCGGAGGCGCCTTCGGGCGAGCGGGTCGTCAGCGGCCAGAGGCTCATGCAGGCGACGCCCGACCCGTTCCTCGGCTGGCACACCATGCGCGTTGGTGACCGCGAGCGCAGCTTCTACGTCCGCCAGCTCTATGACAACAAGGCGGCGGTGACCATCGAGGACCTGAGCGAGCCGCTGCTCGCGGCCTACGCCAGGGCGTGCGCGTGGACCTTGGCGCGGGCCCACGCCCGCTCGGGCCGTGCGGGCGAGATCAGCGGGTACATGGGCAAGAACACGAGCTTCGAGACGTCCATGGCCACGTTCGCCCTGGCCTACCGCGACCGGAACCTCGACGACTACCAGGCTCTCCAGCGCGCGGCTCGCGAGGGGCGCATCGTCGTGGCGCCCGGAACCTCGTCGCACCAGTGAAGGGCAGCGCCGACAAGGGCCGCAATGGCTGTTCCCCATTCGGCAAACTCGGTTGGTCGTGGAGTACGGCAAACTACGCACCACACCGAATTATGAACCGAACTATCTCCTACGCGCCGACGTCTGGTGGCGTTTCAGTTGACGCTTCGTCGGGGTATGCCGTTGCAACAAGTTTCTGCTGCGCGGGACTTACCTCCCCTCCACGTCCAGTACCGGAGCTTGTCCCCGGCAGGCCTTTTCTGGCCAGGTTGATCGCCGCGTTGAGATCGCGGTCGATTACGAGACCACAGGCCTCGCAGTGAAACATCCGTTCGTCAAGGGACAGCGTGGCTTTGACTGTCTGGCACTGACTGCAGGTTTTTGAAGACGGATAGAACGTGTCGACGCGCACGAGGGTGGATCCGTACCACCCGGTCTTGTACTCCAGTTGGCGTCCGAACTCACCCCAGCTCGCGTCTTGGATGGCCTTAGCGAGCGAGGGGTTCTTCACCATTCCCTTGATGTTGAGGTTCTCGATCACGATGACGTCGTAGTTCTTCGCGAGCATGGACGTCGTCTCGTGGATTAGATTCTTGCGGGCGTTCGCGACCCCGGCGTGGACCTTCTGCACGCGACCGTTGGCCTTCTTCCAGCGCTTGGACGGTGCCGCGCCTTTCTTCGGACCCTGGCGCCGAGTGGCGATCCGCTGGGCGTGGGCCAGGCGTTTCTGCGCCGTTTTGAAGTGGCGGGGGTTGGCTACCTCGAGGACCAGCTCGCCGCCAGCGGTGGCCCCGGTATAGAGGGTCGCAATCCCCACGTCGACGCCGATGATCCTGTCCGGAGCCCGTGTAGCGGGAATCGCTCTCTTGACCTCGACGTTGAAGGCGACGAAGAACTTGCCGTTTCTCAGCGACACCGTGGACGCCACTATACGACCGGTGCCACGCTCCAGGTGACGATGCAGCTTGCGCATCGACTCGTAGGTTTTGACCTCGCCGATGCGGGTGACGCGAACGTGATGGGAGTCCGCAAGACGAACCGCACTGGTCAGGAAGCTAACCGAGCCACTCTGGCCCCGTCTCTTGAAGGTCGGGAACTTGGTGCGGCCCTTGCGGTGATTGGTAAAGGCCTTGGAGAGGTTCAGGCACGCGTAGTTGTAGGCGCTGGAACCGTTCTCACTCCACCACGGCGCCACCTCGTCGCGATTCGCGTACCAGAGCCTCTGGAGATCGAGGTGACCGGTTCCGAGGTAGTCGTCCCTGGTGATCTCGATTCCTGCTCGCTTCTTCTCCCGGTTCTCGTCCCAGTTGTCCTTCACCAGTCCGAGCAGTGTGTTGTAGGTGAAACGGGTGCCACCGATGTGGCTGTGCAGCAATGAGACCTGTTCTGGAGTGGGATCGAGGGCGTAGACGTAGGCGCGGTTCAGCGTGGTACCGCTGCATTGGTCTGGCGTGGTCACATCATCAGTATCGGTGCGACGTGTGACATTTGCCGTACTCCACGACCAACTGAGTTTGCCGAAGGCGGGCTGTTCTATTGCTAGGATTAACTCCCTCCGGGGACGTAGCTCAGTTGGTAGAGCGCGGGCTTTGCAAGCCTGAGGTCGTGGGTTCGATCCCCATCGTCTCCACTGGGTCCGGCAGCGGCACGCCGACATGACGTCCGGTACTCTCGACGTTCGTGAAAGTGGTTTCGACCTTCGACGCACTGACCGCCCGCGAGTGGTCGATCGAGATGTTCGGCGACGGGAACCCGGTCCCCTTCTTCCTGGCTCCGCACCGCTTCGATTCGGCGGAACGGACCAGGGACTCCTTCGCCATGGCGCTCTCGGGCGGTCAGTGCTACGGCGTGGGCATGGGACCCGAGCCGCCCGTCAACCCGCTGTGGACGAGGTGCTCGATCGACCGCTCACCTACGCGGAACGCCTCGGTCCACTCGTGGCGGACGATCGCTGGGACTTCTACTCGATCGACACCGCCGCCGCGCAGGGCATCTCGACGGCACGGGTTGTCCGCGACGACGCGGCGGTGACGGCGTTCTCGAGGCGTCACCGCCCCCGAGTCGTCGGTATGGCCGGGGAACAGGGAGGTCGTCGCCTGGTGTGTCGCGGTCAACGAGGACGACGAGTGGGCATCGGTGGGCGCCCTCGTTCGATGGGGGTCCGGCCTGCGCGTGCTGACCTCGGTGGCGACCAGCACCGAGCTGCGCGGTCGTGGTTTCGCGCGGACGCTCGTTCGCGGGACGCTCGGCGTAGCCCACTGGCGAGGTATCCGCTGGGTCGGGCTTGGCGTTTCGCACGCCAACATTCCCGCACAACGCGTGTACGAGAATGTTGGCTTCGCCCTAGGTGCGAACTTTACGAACTACGTCGAGGCGTAGTTCCCGCTCAGACCTTCTTCTGGTTCTGGTAGTGCTCTCGCCAGATGATGCGGTACACCTTGGACTTTCGAGGGATCGAGCGCAGCCCTGGAATGAAGGGCATCAGGGTGAGCCCAGCCGTCAGAACCAGCATCGTCGCCAGCACCTCGAGGTCGCCGCTCGCACTGTTGTTGTACGGTGGGATCTGGTAAAGCAAGGTGTAGAGCCACAGCCACGCCTGGCCGGGCCAGCTGCCCGTCTCGTTCATCATGCCCCATTGGCTGCCCGTGAGGTGATCGTTCTGAGCCAACTGCGCCAGGTAGCCGCCGTCGGAGATGAACAGCAATGACTCGGTGGAGTTGGTGGTGTAGAAACTGTCGCCGGTGAGCAATGCCTCGTCCAGTGCGCCGCTACGGGCCATCTGGGTCAGGTCGGTGATCATCAGCGGAACCGGGCCGGCGTTCGATGCGTTGACGACGACCTGGTTGTCGACGAACTTCATGTTCGCCGACGCCTTCGTGTAGCTCGCCAACCACGCCGTGCGCGTCGCCGCCGGAGCGTTCGCCCACGCGGCCAGGCCCGTGTCCAGGGCCGGCTGTCCGGGAAGAGCCTTCAGTGGACCGATGACGAAGTCCTTGGCGGTGTTGATCGGAATATGGACGCCAAGCCACGACTCGATCCTCAGTGGTCCAAGGATCTGACCAGTGGCGCCGGGCACGTTGTCGTACGGCGCGCCGTACGTTGCGGTCGTCGAAGTGCCGTTCAGTTCGCTCAGGGCCGTGGTGGCGAAGTCGACGGGCGCGGCGGTGGACCAAGACTTGATCGTGATCGCGGGGTCGTCCGGCGAGCCGAAGACCGTTGAGAGGATCAGCGTCAGGACCAGGACCACCGCGATGGCGATGCTGCCTTCCTTGATGATGTCGTAAGGGCTGTGGCCGCCCTTCCATTCCGGCGCGTTCACGTCGGGGCGAAATGCCTTCTTGCTCATTGGTCCGCTCCCGCGTTCTCTTCAAATGGTGGCACGACGCCCTTGATACGAACAAGCACGACGTGGACGCCGACCAGCAGGACGAGGATGAGGGGCATCAGGACGATGTGCCACATCAACATCTGGCCGCCGTTCAGGAGGTTGAAGAAGGCCCCGCCTCCGCTGCCGTTGATGGCGTCCTTCGCCTGGGTGGAGATCCACTGTGAGTCGAAGTTGCTCTGCGAGACGTAGCCGGTCAACGCCGTCACGATTGAGCAGAGGAACAGCACCATGCCTGTGATCCACGTGAGGGCCCGGCCGCCACGCCAGGCGGCCATGAAGTACTTGCCCCACAGGTGGATCACCATGCTGAAGAAGAAGATCTCCACGCTCCAGAGGTGCAGGGAGTTGACGAAGCGGCCCTCGGGTGACGTGTGCCACCACTGCGGGCCAAAGATTGCCAGGACGCATCCGGTGCCAATGACCACGACGATTGATGAAATCGTGGCGACGCCGAAGACGTAGATCCACGAGGAGACGTAGCTGGGTTGGGTATCGGGCAGCATCTTCTCCGGGGGGAGCTTGCCGAAGGTGCGCTTGCGAAGACGGGTCGTCCACTGACGATCGATTTCGGAGGTACTCACTGGTTCTCCTTACGTCGACGACGACCGGGGAACGGCAGCAACAGTGCGGCCACGAAGGTCGCTACCATCAGGACGATGACGATTGCGTTTGCGGCGCTGATACCCAAAAAATGCCACTGAAAATAGTGGTCCGGGTGATTCAGGTTTATCAGAGCCCCGAAGAGGAATGATCCCATACCAAATATCCATTTCTCCGTGATTGCACAGTTGGTTTAGTTTTGCACAGGTATAGGCAAAACCACTAAGGACTAAAGACCCAAGCAGTAATGCCTACCCCACTCCTTTTCTGGTACCGGGCTCCCGGTCGTGCGCGCTTTGGCGCAGATGGAACTGCGTAACCCCGATGGTGAGCGAGACCGCGCCCGCCACGTGCAACTCCACCAGAACGACCGGCAGATGGGTCAGGTACTGGGTGACGCCGATGGCGGCCTGCAGCAGGGAGATCATGACCAGGCGGCGGACCCCTAGTTGGAGGGGCTGCGGTGCACCGGTGCGCCATATGGAGGCCAGCAGTCCCAGCACGAGGCCGATGAAGAGCACGGCCGCGAGCGAGTGGACCCACGCGGCGCTCGAAAGGGCGAATGGGAGCCGTCTGGCGTGGAGCTGGCCTTGCGAGGCGCCCGCGTGGGGGCCCGATCCGGTGGTCAGCGTTCCGGTGATCAGCAGCACGACGAAGGGGAGCCACAGCAGGCGCGCGATGGCGCGGAAGTGTGGATCGCGCACGTCGCCGCGCGCCCCCGGTCCGTAGACATACTTCGAGTGGTGGTACAGCACGGCTCCGATGGCCACCATGGCCAACGAGAGGAGCATGTGCAGCGAGACCAGCCAGGGATTGAGCTTGCTGTACACCACGAATCCGCCGAGGACGGCGTCGGCCACCACGCCGCCGATGAGGGCTCCGGAGAGGGCAATGAGGTCGCGCCGGCGCGGATTCCTGGCCAGGGCGGCGAGGAAGGTGACCGCCGTCAGTATCACGAGCGTGACCGTCACCATCCGGTTTGCGTACTCGATGAAGGGGTGGATGCTCCACGATCCACTGATCCGGCCGTGGAAGCAGGTGGGCCAGTCCGGACAGCCCAGGCCCGAGCCGGTGAGGCGAACAGCCGCCCCGCTCAGGACGATGACGATCATCGAGAGGAAGGAAGCGAGGGCGAACCAGCGAAACGCTGGGGCGGGGATGCCGCGGCGGGGGGAAGTCACGTCCGTAGCCTAGGGAATGATGGGGGCTTCTAGTATGTCCCCTATGACATTCACGGTCCACGTGCCACGCCTCGGCACGGAAGTAATCAAGGGATACGTCGCCCTTACCAAGCCGCGAATCATCGAACTGCTTCTGGTCACCACGATCCCCACCATGGTGGTCGCGGCGAACGGGATTCCGGGCCTTTGGCTCGTGGTGGCCACGCTGATCGGCGGCACCCTCGCGGCTGGTGGCGCCAACGCCTTCAACATGGTGATCGACCGCGACATCGACGCGGTCATGCAGCGCACGAGGAGACGGCCGCTCGTCACCGGCGTGATGACGGCGCGTGCGGCGACGGTGTTCGCCGCCGCCCTCGAGATCGTCGCCTTCCTGGTGCTGGCGCTGTGGGTGAACATGCTCTCGGCGTGGTTGGCCCTGGGCGCGACGGCCTTCTACGTCTTCGTCTACACGATCTGGCTGAAGCGTCGCAGCAGGCAGAACATCGTGATCGGCGGCGCGGCGGGGGCCGTACCGGTGCTGATTGGCTGGGCGGCCGTGACGAACTCCCTCTCGTGGACGCCCGTCCTGCTGTTCCTCGTGATCTTCATCTGGACCCCTCCGCACTTCTGGGCGCTCGCCGTTCGTTACCGCGACGACTACCAGGCCGCCAACGTGCCGATGATGCCGGTGGTCGCGTCGCTGCGGCGCACCACGCTCGAGATACTCATCTACTCGGTGGTGATGTGGGCCGTGACGGTCGCGCTCGGACCCGTGGCGCACTTGGGGTGGATCTACGCGCTCTCGGCGATGGTCCTCGGCGCGCTCTTCACCTTCTACGCCTTCCGCCTCTACCGGCACGCGCTCAACGACCGCGCCGACGTCGCCGAGGCGATGAAGCTCTTCCATTTCTCGATCACCTACCTCACGGCATTGTTCATCCTGATGGCGGTTGATGTCCTTGTCAGAAACCACTAGGCGCAAGCGGGGACACCCGTCACCGATGATGTTCATCTCGCTCGGAATCGGCACCGTGGCGGCGGTGGCGCTCATCGTGGTGGTGTCGATCCTCACGGGAGCTCCGGCTAAGACGCAGAACGGGGAACCCGTGTCGGCATTGGTGGGAACCACGATCAAGAAGTTCGAGATTGGTGGCGTCAACGGGACTCGGGTGCAGATGCCGTGGGCCACCGGTCATCCCACGGTGCTGGTCTTCTTTGCGAGGACGTGCAGCATCTGCCACACCGAGATGCCCAAGGTTGCGGCGTACCTGCGCGCCCACGACGTGAGTCCCGTGAAAGTGGTCGGAGACGACAACAATGAGACGCTCACCGACGCACGTTGGTTCGTGCGAACCTACGACATCACCTTTCCAGTGGCATTCGACCCGGCCGACAGCATCATCTCGGGCATCTTTGGTTTCCAGGGTGACCCCTACACGGTCTTTCTCAACAAGCACGGCGTCGTGGAAGAGGTGAACGCCGGTGCGATCTCCGTCAAGCAGCTCGCGAGCGGGATCGCGGCGCTGAAGTCGGACGCCTAGTCGAAGCGGAAGGTTCGCGCCGCGAGCAGCGGCGCGAGCACCGCCCAGATGGCGAGTGAGAGCCAGTCGGCGCCCGACGGCGCGATTCCCTGGCCCAGGACCCGATGAAGGCCGTCAGCCATGGCGCCCGGTGGCAGGCCGACCACGAGCTTCTGGACCACCGAGGGCAGCGAGGTGACCGGCAGCACGATGCCCGAGAGCAGGAGCAGCACGAGGTAGAGGCCGTTGCTGGCGGCCAGGTTCACCTCCGCTCGCAGGCTCCCGGCCAGCAGTAGGCCGATGCCGGCGCACCCGGCCGATCCCAGTATCAGCAGGGCCACCGTGTCGGCGGCGCCCACGCCACCGCCGTGAGGGTGCCACTGGAGCGCCAGGGCCACGACCGTCAGGACCGCGATCTGGAGCAGCTCGGTGACCAGGACGCCCGCAATCTTGGCGCCGATGAGACGGCGCTGGCCCAGCGGTGTCACGTGCAGTCGACGGAGCACTCCGAAGGATCGCTCGAAGCCGGTGGCGATGGAGAGCGACACCAGCGAAGTGGACAGGATGCACAGCGCCAGGATGCCCGGAGCGATGAAGTCGATCCGATGTGCCGTCGGTGACGTGGTGACGTGAGCCAGCGAGAAGAAGACCAGCAGGAGCACCGGGATGCCAATGGTGAGCAGCAGCGTTTCGCCGCGCCGCACGGTCATTCGCACCTCGGCACGGGTTTGGGCCAGCAGCGCTCTCACGACGGCACCGGCGTGTTCTGCTCGGCGATGAGCTCGAAGTAGCGTTCCTCGAGCGACGCACGGGTGCGCAGCGAGACCATCGACAGCCCGACGGAGGTGAGGTAGCCGGTGACGGTGGCGATGCGCTCGGGCGAGGACGCCGTCGCGAAGCGCAGCTGCAGGGGACCGTCGAGGGCGACCTCGCAGCCCAGCAGCGTCGCGAGGGCAACCGGGTCCGCGGGCCCCGAGGTCTCCACGATCATCTCGGGGTGGCCGGCGAGCTCGTCGAGAGTTCCCTGGACGAGCACCCGGGAGCGGTTCATGATGACCAGCCGGTCGGCGAGGCGTTCGGCCTCGGCGAGCTCGTGGGTCGTTATCAAGAGGGCGCAGCCGCGAGCGCGCTCGGCGCGGATGATCTCACGCACCACCTGGCGGCCCTCGGGGTCGACGCCGGTGGTCGGCTCGTCGAGCACGAGCACGCGCGGTCTGCCCAGCAGCGCCAGCGCCAGCAGCGTGCGCTGCTGCTCTCCGCCGCTCAGGCGCCGCCACGGCGTGCGTGCGCAGCGCTCGAGGTCGAGCAGGGCCAGCAGCTCGCGCGGGTCGCGCGGCGCGCTGTAGTACGTGGCCGTCAGGGCCAGTACCTGGGCGGGGGTCATGGGGAACCAGACGCCGCCGCGCTGGAGCAACGCCCCGGTGCGTACGACGACTTCGCGGTGGTCGCGAACCGGGTCGAGTCCGTGGAGGCGAACAGTGCCCGCCGAGGGGGCACGGAACCCCAGCAACGTCTCGACCACGGTGGTCTTGCCGGCGCCGTTGGGACCGAGCAGGGTCACCACCTCGCCGTAGTCCACGTGCAGGCTGACGTCGTCGACGGCGACGAGGCTGGCGAACGCGACTCGCAGGTGGCTGATCTCGACGGCGTTACTCACGACCACTGAACCTAGACGCTCCAGTGACCCTCAGCCCCTTCTCGGTAGGCTGGCACTCATGATCGATCTGGCCCAGTTACGCCGTGAACCCGATGCCGTCAAGGCCGCGCTCGCGCGTCGGGGCGTCTCGACGAGCACCATGGACGAGATCCTGGAATTGGACCGGGAGCACCGCCGGCTGCTCCAAGAGGCCGAGGCGCTGCGCGCGCAGGTGAACGAGCTCTCGCGTCAGGTCGGCGAGGCTCGCCGGGACAAGAACCCGTCGCACGCCGATGAGCTCGCGGCCACGAGCCGCGCGCTGGGCGACCTGGAGAGAGAGGCCCGCGAGGCGACCGACGTCACGGCGACGTTGCTGCGCGAGAAGCTGCTGATGATTCCTAATCTCCCCGCGCCCGACGTGCCCGACGGCCTCGACGAGAACGACAACGTGGAGATGCGCCGCTGGTGGGTGGGCATGGACCAGGGGGCGGGCTTGCCGACCTACGAGGCGCATCAGCGGGTGGCCCACTGGGACATCGGCGCCGAGCTGGGAATCCTCGACCTCGAGGCCGGCGCCAAGCTGGCCGGTTCGATGTTCCCCCTCTACCGCGGCGCGGGCGCGCGGCTGCTTCGGGCGCTCGGGTTCTTCGCGCTGGACCGGCACATGGGCGACTACGAGGAGATTCGCCCCCCGAGCTTCGCCCTGACCGAAACGATGATGTCGACCGGGCACCTGCCCAAGTCGGCCGACGACATGTACGCCATCGAGCGCGACGGCCTGTGGGCCATTCCGACGGCCGAGGTCCCGTTGACGTCGATGAACCGCGGCGAGATCCTCGACGAGGCGAGACTACCGATTCGCATGACTGCTCAGACGGCGTGCTTCCGGCGCGAGGCCGGCGCCGCGGGCCGCGACACTCGGGGGCTGCTTCGCGTGCACGAGTTCGACAAGGTCGAGCTGTTCGCGTACTGCACGCCCGAACAGGCCGAGGCGGCGCACGCGGACATCCTGGCGCGCGCCGAGGGACTGCTGCAGGCGCTGGGCTTGACCTACCGCGTGCTGATCCTGTGCACGGGAGACCTGGGCACGTCGTCGGCGCGAACGCTCGACCTCGAGGTCTTTAGCCCGGGCGTCGATCGGTGGCTCGAGGTCTCCTCGGTCAGTTGGTTCGGCGACTTCCAGGCACGTCGCGCCAACGTCCGCTACCGCACCGCGGACGGATCGACGGCGCTGGTGCACACCGTGAACGGCTCGGCGCTCGCCTGGGCGCGGATATGGGCGGCGCTCGTGGAGACGTACCGCCAGAGCGACGGCTCAGTGGCCCTGCCCGAGGTCCTGGCGCCATACCTGGGCGGCCAGACGACGATCCCTACTCGTCTGCGCTGACCTCGAACCGGTAGCCCACCCCGCGGACCGTGGTGATGTTGACCGGGTTCTTCGGATCGCTCTCGATCAGCGTGCGAAGGCGCTTGATGTGCACGTCCAGGGTCTTGGTGTCGCCCACGTAGTCGTTTCCCCAGATCCGGTCGATCAGGACCTCGCGGGTCATGACGCGTCCGGGGTTCTCGAGCAGGAGCCGCAGCAGGGCGAACTCCTTCTTTCGCAGCTTGATTTCATGGTCGCCGACGAAACAGCGCCTCGCGTCGATGTCCATCCGGATGCGTCCGCAGATGATCTGCTCCTCCTCGCAGACCGGCGGCTCGTGGTTCTCTCGCCGGCGCATCACTGCGCGGATCCGCGCCACCAGTTCGCGCAGTCGGTAGGGCTTGGTCACGTAGTCGTCGGCGCCGAGCTCGAGCATGAGGACCATGTCGACTTCTTCGCCCTTCGCACTGACGATGATGATCGGTACATCGCTCTTGGCGCGGATGAAGCGGCAGACGTCGAGGCCGGACATCCTGGGGAGCATCAGGTCCAACAGGACGAAGTCGAAGTTGTTCTTGTCGAAGAGCGTGACGGCCTCGTGGCCGTCACGCGCGACCGTGACGTCGAATCCCTCGCGGTCGAGACCCACTCCCAGGGCGTCGACGAAGGACTCCTCGTCCTCCACGACGAGAACCTGCGGTCGGCGCTCGGACTCGGACTTCTTGGTCACAGCTGGTTCACCGGCAGTTCCAGGGTGAAGGTGGATCCCTCGCCCTCCCGGGATTCGACCACCACGTTGCCGCCGTGGTTCTGGGCCACGTGGCGCACGATGCTCAGCCCCAGGCCGGTGCCGCCGGTCTCGCGGGCGCGGCCCGGATCGACCCGGTAGAACCGCTCGAAGATGCGGTCGAGATCCTTGGCGGGTATCCCCACGCCCTCGTCCTTGATGATGATGCGCACCAGCGGACCGATGACCTCGCCGTGCTCGTCGCTCCCTGAGTCGACGCGCTCGATGGCGACCGAGACGGTGCCGCCCTTGGGCGAGTAGACCACGGCGTTCTCGAGAAGGGCGTGGGCGGCCGATATCAACTGACGGCGATCGCCGACGATGACGAAGTTGTCGGTGGGCTCGACGAAGTCGAGCTTCACCTCGTGCTGCTCGGCTGACGTGCGTATCCGCTCGATGGCGTCGGCGACGAAGAGCGAGACCGAGATGGGCTCTCGCGATGGCGAGCCCTCGCTTTCGATTCGCGAGAGGTCGAGAAGATCCTCGATGATGCGGTTCACGCGGAAGGCCTCGGAGTTGATGCGCTGGGCGAGCCGGTTCGCCACCGAAGGGTCGTTCTCGAACTGCAACGTCTCGGCCAGCAGACCGAGCGCGCCCATCGGTGTCTTGAGCTCGTGCGAGACGTTGGCGATGAAGTCGCGGCGGATGTCCTCGAGGCGGCGGCGCTCGGTGACGTCCTCGATTATCGCGAGCACGCCGAGCGGACGACGGCCGTCGTCGATGACCGACGCGCGAATGGTCAGCGTCCGACGCGGGGGCCCGTAGATGTCGATGACCCGTTCGGCGATGCCGTTCGTCCAACCCTCGGCCAGGATCTCGGTGACGGCCTGGGCGGCGATCGCGTCGCCGTAGCGGCTGGCCATGAGGACCTCGGCCTGGGTGTTGCGAAAGATGACGCCGCCGCCCTCGTCGCAGAGCACGAGGCCGAGCGGCAGGGCGTCGAGCGAGCGTTGCAGGCGCACCGACTCCGCGCTGGACTCGCTCACGGCGGTGGTAGCGGCACCGGTGACCTCCTCGAGGTAACTCAGGGACGATTCGATCTTGCCGTCGTCGTGCTGGGGCTCCACCCCCAGGCGGGCGCCCAGCGCGGTGAGCCGCTGGGCGATGGCACGGTGGCCCCGGCGTCGGGCGATGAGCAGGCCCAGGAAGGCGCCGACGATGAGGACCCCGCCACCCGCCGCGTAGACGGCGTAGGGGGGCCATAGTGAGACGACGTTGTGGACAGTGGCAATGAGCACGACCCCAGTCTCGCAGACGGCGGCACCGCCGGTGAAACAGCGACCGTTGCGTGCCCCCTAGCGCAAAGCGAGATAGCCATGACGTTCGCCGATGTCACCCTCACTCCGTCCACCTCGGCCCTTCCGGGAAGCGCCGCATTGCAGCAGATTGCGAACGGAATAGCGGCGTGGGCGCTCATCGGTGCGCTCATCGCCTTGCTCCTCGGCGCCGCGCTGTGGGCGATTGGCAGCCACACGCAGAACGCGCATCAGTCCATGTCGGGTCGCCGAGCGGTGGTCACAGCGCTGGCGGCGGCGATCCTCATCGGCGCGGCGCCAAGTCTGATCAACTTCTTCTTCACCACCGGGCTCAGCGTTCGCTAGTGGGCCATCTGTACTGCTTGCTCAGTCTGGGATCGTGTGTCTCGACGTCGATTGCCAAGGCCACCCTGGGCGACCTCTTTGACGCGCTCACCGCGTGGGTGCTGTCGAGCGTGCAGTGGCTGCTGGGCGCCGTCGGCCAAGTCCTCACAACGGCCAGTGAGCCCTCGACGGTGGTCCGCTCCGCCTCTCAGGAATTCGACACGCTGCTCACGGTCGCGCCGGTGCTGATGATGGTGGGCCTACTGGTGGCGACGCTGCAAGCGGTGCGCCACGGGGACAGCTCGTCGCTGTGGCGGGTCTACTTCGGCGTGGCGCCGGCCTGCGTGCTGGGGGTGGTGCTCGCGCGACCCGTGGCGACCTTGGTCCTGGAGGCGGTCAATCAGCTCTCGAGCAGCGCCGCGGGCACCGTGGTCGTCCACGAGACGACCCTGACCACTGCCTTCGCCGCCCTCTCGGCCTCGACGTCTATTCCGGGATTCGGGCTCTTCCTCCTGGCGTTGGGTGTGGTGATCGGCGGTTGGCTCCTATGGTGCGAGCTCGTGCTGCGCACCGTGATCCTCACGTTGCTCCTCGTGCTCGTTCCGGTGGTGGTCCCTCTCGCCACCTTCCCTTCGATGCGCCGACTGGGCTGGCGTCTGGGCGAGACGTTCACGGCCGTCGCGGCCAGCAAGTTTCTCATCGTCGTGGCTCTCTCTCTTGGACTCGATGAGCTCCAGGGCACGTCGGCGAGCGAGGTCATCACCGGTGCGGTGACCCTGGCGCTGGCCACCTGCACGCCGTACCTCCTGCTGCGGATGATCCCGTTCGTGGAGCAGTCCGCGCTCCACAACCTCGAGGGCCTCCGACAGCGCGTCACCCGCAGCGTCCAGAACGCCCCTTCGTCACCGGCGGGGGCGGCGGTTCGCTCGCTCCTTCCGGACGCCCCGATGCCCGGGCCGACCGGGCGCGCTGAGGACCTGGGACTCTCGATGTGGGAGAGCACGTCCGACGTCGACTTCCCCGAGCCAGGAGGCGAGCCCGGTCCTGCGCCCATCGGGGAACCGCGCACGCGGGGAGGGCACGTCGCCTACCACAGCGATTCGATGGGCCCGGTCGTGGGCTGGCATTTCGATGAGTGAATTGCTCGACCTCGCCGACAGCGACGGCGACGCCCGCTGGATCGGAATCCGCCGTCACCAGGCTGTACTGGTCGTGTCTGGGATGAGCCTCATCGGTGACTCGGTGGTGCGGCCCGGCGGGGTTCTCCTCGAGGCGGTTGCGGGAAGCGTCATGCTGCTCTGCTCGCTGCCGGTCTATGACAACTTGACCATCGGCGAGCTCCTGGCGGTGGGTCTCCGTTTCCTCGGTCGCTCGCGCTGGACCTTCTTGAGCGTCGCGGTGCATGGTCGAACGCTCAAGCTCAGTGCTCGCGGCCAGGTGATGGTGCAGGGTTATGAGTTGCAGCATCGCGGAAGGCTTGATCTCTCGGGTCGCGACGTCCAGGGCGCCCAGGAGCTGGCGGCGTTCGCGGACGCGTTGTCGACCGGTGACGGGTCCGGCCACGCGTCGGTGCACGTGCGTTCGAACAGCGTGCACGCCCGCACGCTCTTGTCGCTGCGTGAGGGCGTGCGTGCACCCGAGGCCTGGAGCGCGAACAGCGCACTCGTGAGGGACTTCCTCGGGCTGGCGGGCGTCCAGGACTCGATGTGGCTGCTCGAGCGATGGCGTTACGTGCGCACGTCCGGTGGAGTCGCTCGTGTTCTGCGAATCCGCGACTTCAGCGCCGTGCCGAGCGGTCAGGCGCTCCTGGAGCGGCTTCAGCAGTCCGGCGGGGAGGTGAGCGTCGCGATGCACTTCGACGTTGTCGGCGGCGCGAAGGCCCATCGGATCGCCGAACGGGCCGTGCACCGAGTCGGGAGCGACGGTGCGCTGTCGCGCGCGGCGGGGTTTCGCCGCACCGCGCGCGCCGATCGGGTTCTGGAACGCTTGGTCCAGCGCGAGGCCCTGGTGGCGAGCGGCAGGGCGCTGCTGCGGGTGGGGGTCTACGTGAGCGTCCACGGCTTGACCCAGGACGAGCTTCGCCGGAGTTTCGACGCGGTGCTCGCCAAGGCCCACGAAGCGGGTCTGCGCTGCGAGCGTGGACTCGGTCGTCAGGCGATCTGGTTCTGCTACCAGCTGCCGGGGGGACCGGGCTGGTGAGCCGCCCATGGACGCACTGGGCCACGTCGAGCGACCTGGGGAGCCTCCGTCTTCCGGCCCACGACGCCGGCACCGGACTCGGGGGCCGGCCTCTGGGCCGGGCCCAACGGGGATTCGACTTCGTGTTCGACCCCTTCGACGCCTACGCCGCCGGCCTGGTGTCGAATCCGAACGTCATCGTGGCCGGATCGATCGGTGCGGGCAAGAGCACGATCGTGAAGATGCTCTGCGACCGGGCCCTCTGCCGGGGTCGCCGGGTCGTCGTCGTTGACCCCAAGGGCGAGTACGCGCAGCTGGCCACGTCCTACGGCGTGCGGTCCGTCGCGCTCGGACGCGACGGCTGGTGCAGTCCCTTCGCACTCGACGACCGCGAGGGCCGCGAACTGCTTCGCGCCCTGGTCGCCAGCGCCCAGGGATCCCCGCTCAGCAGCGAGGAACACTACGCGATCGACGAGGTGTGGCAGGAACTGCCCAGACCGCGCCCGGTGCGGGTGCTGGGCGCACTGTATGAACTGCTCCAGGGGCACATCGCACTCGAGCGGCCCTGCGCCCGGCGCACCCTCGCCCTGACCCTGTACCGGTTCGTGCACGGGGACCTCGCCGGACTCTTCGACGGGCCGGGCCGGCCCCTCGTCTTCGCGGGTGCTCTGGTGGTGCTCGACCTGTCCGCGCAGTGGTCGTCGGGCTCGCTGGCGGTCGCGGCGCTCAGCGCCGTGGCCGCGGCGCAGCAGGTCGCGGCGGGCGAGGGGGAACTCGGCTACCTGGTGCTGGACGAAGCCTGGGCCCTCCTCTCCGATCCCCACGCCCTGAGGTGGCTCCAGGGATCCTGGAAGCTGGCGAGGTCGCGCGGACTCTGCCACGTGCTCGTGCTGCACCGCTGGAGCGACGTCCACGCCGCCGGTGACGAAGGCAGCGCCCAGCGCGAGCGGGCCCAGGGCCTGCTGCGAGAGTGCGAGACGACGTTCCTCCTGCGCCAGCCACCGGACGAGGCTCTCGAGATGGCGGGCGCCATTGGACTGCACCCCCGAGAGGAGCGCTACTTAACGGCGATGCCGAAAGGAGTCGCTCTCGTGCGCTACGGGGCGCATCGCTCGGTGGTGCGAATCGTTCCAGACGCCCGTGACCGGCTCATAATCGACACCGACGCCGCGATGACGGTCGAGGGCGACTAGCCGTGAGAAATGATCGCCCCTTGCTCGGACGACGGACGTTCCACGGCGTGGCCTACGGACCCCAGGTGCTGCTCGCTCCCAAGAGCTCCCTGCTCATCGTCGGTCCCACGCAGGCGGGCAAGACGTCGTCGCTGGTGGTGCCGGCCCTGCTGAGCTGGACCGACGCGTTGGTGGTGGCGAGCGTCAAGAGCGACGTGGTCAGGACCACCCAGCGATGGCGCTCTTCGCTCGGAGAGGTCCAGGTGCTCGAGCCGGGCCGTGAAGACGGCTTGACGTGGAACCCGCTGGAAGGCGTACGCTCGCTGCGCCACGCCCTGCGCGTGGCGCGCGATTTCACCATCGGTCCCAGGACGTACGGCGACACGGAGTTCTGGAACGCGCTGGCCACCAAACTCGTGGCGTCACTGCTCGTGCTGGCGGGTCAGCGATCCCTGAGCATCTTCGACGTCGCTGCCGTCGTCGAGCGCCGCGACTTCCACGGGTGGCTCGCCAAGGCGGCCACGAATGAGGCGAGCCAGCTGCTCGAGACGTTCCTCGACCACGAGCCCAAGACTCTCGACGGCGTCGTGACCACCGCCGAGACGATGTTGCTGCCGTGGCGATTCCGCCAGCCCCTCGCGTCGGTGCGCACGGTGGTCGCGGGCGCTAACACCCTTTACCTGTGCAGCCCGCGCAGCGAGCAGCTTCACTACGAGCCGCTGTTCCGCGGGGCGCTGCGCATGGTGCTCGAGGAGCAGCACCGGCTCGTCGACCAGGGCACGCAGCGCCGCCTCCTCCTCGTCCTGGACGAGGCGGCCACGGTGGCCTCCCTGGACGAACTGGACCAGCTGGCGGCCACGGTGAGCGGTCTGGACGTGACGCTGGTTACCGTGGTCCAGGACTTCGCCCAGCTGGTGGCCCGCTGGGGCGCCCGGGCGCCGACCATCGTGAACAACCACACGACACGCGTCGTGATGGGGGGGCTGGCCGACCCCACCGCGGCGACGTATCTGCCCGAACTGGTGGACAAGGAAGATCCGCGGGCGGTGCCGCTTCGCCAGCGCGCTTCCGGCACCGCAATCGTGGTCGCGGGGCGCCTGCCGGTCTTCGCGGTGCGGCTGCGACCTTGGTGGCGCGTGCGGCGCCTGCGAGGTCGTGGAGAGCGTTAGCTAGCGCGTAAGTACGATGCGCAGATGGCATCATCGAAGATTCCGGTGCGCGAGCAGATCCTGGCCATCGACATAGGCGCGACCAACATCAAGTTCTGCCACGTCGACCGACACGGCGAGATGCTCGATGCGATCCGGCGTCGCCCCACCCCGTACCCCTGCACCCCCGCTCGGCTCGTCGAGGTGCTGAGCCGTCGAATCGTCAGTGCCCAATGCCCCAAGGTCGGTGTCGGGTTCCCGGGCGAATTCGCCGATGGCCACGTCGTGCGTCCCGGCAATCTGTCGCGCCCAGGTGGGATCGGCACCGAGGTGGACCCCGGCCTCGAGAAGAAGTGGCGAGGCTTCGCCCTTCAAGAGGCGCTGTGCGTGGCCTCGCAACGCGACGTGCGGGTGGTAAATGATGCCGCTCTCGCCGCGCTGGGGTGCTGCAAAGGCGAGGGGACTGAACTCGTGCTGACCCTGGGCACGGGCCTGGGTCTGGCCCTCGAGGTTGACGGGCAACCCGTGATGGTGCGAGACGTCGGAGCCGCGTCCTTTCTCGACGGGCGGTCCTACGACGAGGTTCTCGGCGAGCGGTCCAGGGCCCGCGACGAGGTGACGTGGCGCCGGTCGTTGGGCCGCGCGGTCGCCGGCTTCGCCGAGGAGTTCGGAGCCTCGACGGTCCATCTGGCCGGAGGCAACGCAAGACGGGTGTCGCCGAAGTCCTTCGCGGGCTCGCCGTTTCGTGTCGACATCAATGGCAACGAGGCGCCGTTACACGGCGTGGCCCGGCTCTTCTGCGGCTGAACGAGGTCGAATCGCGGGCACATTGACGGACTCGCGGTGCATTGGCCGCGGCGACGTCAAGTTCGTCGTTCACCTCGCTTGGCTTGTCGGATTGTGGACTCGCCTGTCGGGAGGCCAGTGCCTCGATGCAACAATGGCTCGGCGCCGTGTGACTTCTGACCGAAAGATTTTGGTCGGCTAGCATGGTTAACCAGCACCAATGCGGCTGTAGCTCAGCGGATTAGAGCATCGGTCTACGGAACCGAGGGTCGGGGGTTCGAATCCCTCCAGCCGCACCACATCTTCGACCGGGGTCGCTAAAGCGAAGGCTCGTCGCGGCATGGTCAAGACTGATCGGCGGAGATCGCCGCGACACCGCGAGCAGCACAGTCCGTCGCCGGCGAGGCGGTCATCGACCCGGTTGTCGGTGGCCGATTCACCGCTTGGGGCGACTACATGACCGGCACCGCCATCGAGCTCGAATCGTTTCACCGGATTGTCCAGTCGTGGCGGACCTCGCAGTTCACCGAGGACGACCCTGATTCGCAGATAGAAGTGACCTTCGATCCTTCGGTCTTCGGAACGGGCGTCAAGATTCGCCGCACGAATGCTCCTGACGATCACCTCGGTTACGAGAGTGGTAGGTGGCAGTAGAACCACCTTGATCCGATGAGAAGTTGCTTTTCATCGAAGTAGACTTTGTTGACGACTGCCGGCGACGGGCCTTTCGACGTGAGGAGTTGTCACGTAAGCGGCTGTAGCTCAGCGGAATAGAGCACCGGTCTTCGGAACCGGGTGTCGGGGGTTCGAATCCCTCCAGCCGCACCGAGTGACGATGGGATAGGGACGGTCAAAACGTCCGAATCTCGTTCGTTCATGTCATTCCACGGCTGTGCTGCGCTACGGTCCCGTGTAGCTAACCGTAAATCCGTCTGTCGAAGTTGCCGTCGGCGTTGCAAGTGTGACCCCGCTTTGGACAATGGCCCAGGCCTCGCTTTGGTTCAACTGCCACGAAGTGAAGCTGGCTCGTAGATTTGTGAAAGTCACTGGGTCGAAACTGGCAATCGGATAAAGCCCTAAGGTGCTCATGTTCGTTGGAGTTTCGACGATCCATTCGGCGGTGTAGCCGCCTGCGTAACTGATACCAGCGGCCGATCCTTGGATGGAAAAGGTACCTGCAGAAGTTAGACCCACGGCCCAACTCTCACCAGTGATCATGTAGGCAGAGAGACCAGTATTCACGTCGGTCACCTTCGTTTGCCACGCGCCGGTTGTCGTTTGATAGACGAAAGCCTGCATCACGTCACCTGGTGACACCGGAAAGTTCGTGAAGGACTGCTCATGGTTGGGCGTCGCCGGGACGACTTCCCACCACGCGTGATCCTGTTGAACACCATTAACGCAATTGTCCTGGATTCCCGTTTGAAGAAGTGAGCCCGACGAGCCTCCGGTTGCCCATTGTTGGCCGCCGATTCCAGCCCAGATCGCGATCTGGCCATTGGGCGTGTCAGTGCAGTTCAGCGTCGGTACGACCCGATCACCCTGAGCATCAGTGATGAGCGCACTGCTCGAAGGCACGACGTAACCGGACCAGTTCGTGGACTGATTCTTGGCCGGAATCGTCTGTGATGCGACGGTCCACTGGGCGTAGAGGGTGATACTTGTCGTGTACGCAATTGTTGCTCCGTTGGCGTAACTGGCACCGCTGCCATTCGCTGCGGTGTTCCAGCCCGTGAACGTGTAGCCAGAGTAAGTAAAGGTGTTGGGTGTGAGAGCGGCGGTCGTACCGTTAGCCCCGGTTTCGTTAGCCATGGTTCCCGAGCCACCGTTGGCGTTGAAGGTTGCGGTGGTCGTTGCTGGTGCCGAGGCAGCTGCCCATTGGGCATAAAGGGTGATGCTTGCGGCGAACACGTACGTGGCGTCGTTCGCATAACTGGCACCACTGCCGCTTGCGGTCGAGTTCCATCCTTCGAATGTGTAACCCGTGCGGATAAAGGTGTTGACGGTCAGAGAGGCGGTTGTGCCGTCAGCTTCGGTTTCGTTGGCCATGGTGCCCGAGCCGCCGTTAGCGTTGAAGGTTACGTTAACGGTCGGCGCTTTGGGAGTGACCCGATTGGATCCAGTGGATCTCGGTCCCACCTCGAACTTGTTCCTTGCCACCACCGTGAATGCGTACGACGTCCCATTGCTCAGCCCTGAGATCGTGCATTTAGTTGCGGACGTTGTGCACGTCCTCCCATTCGGATGCGAGGTCGCGACATAACCCTTGATGCTGGCGCCCCCATTAGTTCGAGGATGCGTCCAGCTCACTTTCACAGCGGCATTTCCTGGGACTGCGTGCACCGATCGAGGAGCGCTCGGACGAACGGCGCTCGTAGCTGAAGCCGAAGCTGGAATCGTCAACATGAGTGCAACTGCCAAGAGGCCCGCCACTGTTAGTTGCAGTTTCACCCGACGAGGCCGGCCCGAAGTCCTTTGGCTCGTCTTCATCATTGTCACCGCGATCCTCATCAGAGAAACCCATGGTCAAAGTGAACTTACATCCGGAGTCCCGGCGGTTGGGATTGCTGGTGGTTTAGCCGACAGATTGACCTACCCCACGGTTTAGTCTCCCTGGACCGATTCATATGGGTAAGAAACTCAGTTCTTCTAACGACGTCTTCATGTTGATATTCCTGCCAATCGCCTGTCGTCGTACCGAACGTAGCCGGAATAATCCCGCATTTGGAACTTCATACTTAGATACTGGTTCGTTGTCGCCAAGTCGGACACCTCTACGGTTTCGAACTCCCCGCCCCTGGGCCCAGGGTTGGCGTTCGTCGGCCATTCCGCCCGGTTGGAATCTCCCCGGGGGTGGCGTCCAGAGGTCGGGTTTCGCCCCATGAGATTGTCCGCGAAGCATCACGTCAATTCCCGCATGACCGCAACCGACTTCCTTGGCAGTATCTCGGAGGCTCAATTCCTTCGCACGTAATCGGCAAGCCAACGCTCGTTGAGAAGTGAGCGGCCACGCGCTACTCCTTGATGTAGGTCAATCCATTGAGGTCGACTCACCTAGCGTTGCGTTGACTTCCTGCGCCCGTCAAGTAGTTTGCCTTGCACGACTTGCCATTGGCCAAGCGGATGGTGAAGGTGTGCCAGCCCGTACGTGATCCAGCCCTCACCGTCACCCGGACGGTGAGCAATTTGCCAGTGTCGCGAGAGACGACGGCCCTCGTTCCGACCTCGTTGCTAGTGATCCTCGGCCGGCCGTAGAAGCCCGAGCCACCGATCGTGAGCGTCTTGGTCTTGCCAACCACTGCGTGGCCATGGAGCCAAGCGACGTGCGGGCGAGCGCGAACCGCCACGTGAGTGAAGGTCACCGTCGTGGTCGGGGAGTGGGCTACCGCATAGGTGGCGTCCGCCGCCTTGGTGACCGTGACCGTGCACGTTCCCGCACTGGTCGCGCTGAGCACGGTGCCGGAGATGGAGCAGCCAGCGGTGCCGACGCTCGTCACGACGTAACTAAGTCCGCCAGTGCCCGAACCGCCCTGTGAGGTGAGCGTCAGGGTGCGGCCAACGGTGCCCCTGAGGCTGGTCAGGGTGAGTGTGGCCTGGGTCTGCGGATTGCCGGTGCCCACGGCGATCGTCTGTTGAACTTGATTCGCTTGCGCAAAGGCGCCATTGCCCACGTCATTGAAGTCCACGAGACATACGCCGTTGGCGGTGAAGGTCACCACTCTCTTGTCAATCGAACAGCCCCTAGAGGTGGCGGCAAGGGTAATCACGACGGTGTCGCCCGAGGTGGCCGTCGCACTAGGGGAGTATGAGCCATTGATAGTCCCGGCCGCGGGCGGCGTGGCGGCAGTGATGGTGTTGGCGGCGTACACCTTGATGCTCTGGCGAACCTGACTGGCCGCGGCGAAGGCTCCGTTTCCTCCGTCATTGAAATCGACGAGACATTTGCCCGATCCCGTGAAAGTAACCTTGTTCGAGGAAAGAGAACAGCCCGTCGAGGTGCCGGCGAGGCTTCTTCCCACCGTGTCACCCGAGGTCGCCGACGCGCCCGGCGAGTACGAGCCGCCCGCGCTTCCGGCCGCGGGCGGCGTGCTGGCAGTGATGGTGTTGGCCGAGTACACCTTGATGCTCTGTTGAACCCGGCTGGCGGCGGCGAAGGCGCCGTTGCCGGCGTCGTTAAGGTCCACAAGGCAGGTGCCAGCCGCGGTGAAGGCGACCTTGCCCCCCGTGAGCGAACAGCCCGTTGAGGTGGCGTCGAGGGTGATCGCGACTTTGTCACCCGAGGTGGCCGTCGCACTGGGCGTGTACGAGCCACGCACGCTCCCGGCCGCGGGCGGCGTGCTGGCAGTGATGGTGTTGGCCGAGTACACCTTGATGCTCTGTTGAACCCGGCTGGCGGCAGCGAAGGAGGTGTTGCCGGCGTCGTCAAAGTCCACAAGGCAGGTCCCGGCCGTGGTGAAGCTGACCTTGCCCCCCGTGAGCGAACAGCCCGTGGAGGTGGCGTCGAGGGTAATCACGACTTTGTCACCCGAGGTGGCCGTCGCACTGGGCGTGTACGAGCCACGCACGCTCCCGGCCGCGGGCGGCGTGCGGGCGGTGATGGTGTTGGCCTTTGTTCCGACGGCGGAGGCGACGCTCACGGCACCTACTGCCAGTCCAATGCTGAGGGCCGCTGCTACAGCAACTCGTCCTAATGCTTTCGTCTTGTCTCTGAACATTGTGTTCCCTTCACTGCACTGGTTCAAGATGATCTCGTCTAACACGAAGTCTCTCGTCCTAAGTTGTGAACGGCGTGTGAAAGTCAGGTGGAAAGGCTTGTTTTCGATGCTGAAGGAGTCTGAGGCAGTACAATTAGCCCCTCCCAGTGCCTTTTCGCCGGGACCAATTTCCCCGTCCGAATCGTCGAAGCCGTGGACTTGGCGACTTCCTCTTGCAGACCGCACTCTCACTTAGGGGAGATGTGCGTCCGACCAAACGACGGCGAACCGGGACCTGAGCGCCGGGCCCCACCGAGTGATGATTCGCGGACAGACGAAATCCGAGGACGAGTTCCTCGGGGGTTTTGTCATCGGCTGGTCAGTGTGCTTGTCGATGTGCCTATTGTCGGGCATCGCGATCTCGGACGTCGAGGGTTTCGTGCGCGATCGGAGGTGGCCACAGAGCGAGCGTGGATAGGTTCGAGACCCGTGGCACATCCATGAGCGTCCACAATGGACAGAACCTATTGCTACTGACTCACAACTTGGGAAGAGTTCTCGCAAGGAACTCGCCAATTTCCGGGGTCCGTGCCGACTTCTGGGCCCGGTACGGGAGGCGGAGTTCGCTACTGTCGCTCGACGAACCCTATTCCAGTGATTTCCTTGCATCGCGTTTGATGAATTTCAGAATCTCGATGTGCTTGGCGGTGTCCATCTCCATCAGCTTGACCAATAACTGCCAGAGAGACTCCTGCTTGAGTCCCTTCAGGTGAGAGACCAGGCGACGAAGCTCTTTGGCGTCGTCACGTTCGTGTCCGAGAAGCGTCTCGGTGAGACGCAAGACGGTGGCAGCATCGTGTCCCCAGTCGCCGATATTGGGTATGGCGGGTTCTTCGGGATCGATTTCAACGTCATTCTTGAGAGCCGCTGCCAGATCCCTGAAGATGCGGTGATGGCGAATCTCATCTTCGATGATGAGATCGCTCAAATAGCGAAACGCCTTCGACGACGAGGCCGTGGCGACCTCGCGGTATTCGGCCAGCATTTCTGCTTCGGCGGCCTCGTGCGACGTGAGGTGTTCGTACAACTCCGCTTCCCAGGTGCTCGCACCTAACAACTTCGCCATCGGAACCCCTCCTACGTTGAGATAGAACGACACTACTAGTGCTCTCGTTGCTGTCGAGGGTTGCCATCCGTGGCCCTGAGCATCCAGGTGCACCGTCAATAGACGATGAGCGGCACCGTGGAATCTCAGGGCACTCGTGACGTAGGCCAGCACGGGTAGGGCGCGGAGCGCGAACAGTGCCGAGACATAACCACCAATGCTTCCGCTGTCGGCTCGACCTCATCAGAAGTCCGAAGTACCTTCGGGTTTCAGCGTGGCCAAAGCCGAGGCGGCAAGGAAGGGAATGATCATGCGCGGCTGTAGCTCAGCGTATCAGAGCATTGGTCTTGGGAACCAAGGGTCGAGGGTTCGAACGCCTTCCAGCCGCACCGACGTTGCCCTGGGCCAGCGTCAAGACGTTCGAACGGGGAGCCTTCGTGCGCACCGCACTCATGCTGCGTCGCCGCCCTCGCTCGTCACACGGCGGCCACTCCTGCAGACGCCGGATGCTTCTATCCAGGAGCCAATCGTCGTCGAGGGTCCCGCCGGCGGGGTCACGGCTACTTCGCTCACGGTGACCCCCAACGGCGCGGCCGCCCCGACGTTCGCCATCAACGGCTCGACCAAGGTCACCGGACGGGCGTTACCTCGCCAGCGCTGGCCAACGGTGACCGCGTCATCGTGAGCGCCGCCGCCTCGGCCCCGACGGCCGCCACCTCGATCGTCATCATCCCCGCTGGGCGAGGCTTCGAGCGCACCTCGTAGGCTCGGAGCGTCTGTCATCTCGCCAGGCCTCGACGAACCTCTTGGGGGACGGGCGTGTGCTTCTCACCAACTGGTGACCTCGTCGGTGGCGCCGTGGTCGTGGCCATCGGAGTCGATGCCTGCCTGCACGTGAAGCGCCGTTCCGAGTACGTGGCCATCGCCGCGCTGCCCATCGTCCTGGGACTGCACCAGATCGACGAGACCTTCGTGTGGTGGTGGCTGCAGGGCCACGTCGGCATCGGTGTGGGTCACGTGGCGATGTGGATCTACCTGATCTTCGCGATGGTGGTGCTTCCGACCGCCGTGCCCTTGATGGGGATCCTCTTCGAGCCCACGCCGCGGCGGCGATGGCGCATCGCCCCATTCGTGGTGCTCGGCGCCGGGGTATCGATCGTGCTCTTGGAGGCCATGCTCGTTGGCCACCCGAGCGTGCGTCTCGGCACCTATCACCTGGCGTACTCGATCGGCCTGCGCCATGGGGTGGCGGTCATCGGGCTGTACATCGTCGCCACGTGCGGATCGCTGCTCGTCTCGGGGTTTCGACCGGTCGTCTGGTTTGGCCTGATGAATCTGGTGGCCGTGATCGTGCTGGCCCTGCTCTGCGCCAGCGGCTTCACGTCCCTGTGGTGCTTCTACGCGGCCCTGGTCAGCGCCGCGATCGCGGCGCACCTGCGCTACGCCAGGCCCGACCCAGCCAGGCGTCCCGAGAGGCGATTCGCGAGCAACGTCGACCGGTGAGAGCGGGGCGAATCGAGGTGGATCGGGCCCAAGGAGGCGTTGCCAGGGGGAACGGCTCTCTGACGCACGGCTCCTGACGAAGTCGCGCTGTCGTGGCCTGGTCGAGCGCCTGACGGTCCGACGAACCGTCAAAAATGGCGCTGGTAAGGTTTTCTAGTTGCGAAATCTCAAATGAGACGCTTTCGACCAAGGAGCATCATGAAGGTTCTAGTACTCGGTGGAGACGGATTCTGTGGCTGGCCCACGTCGCTGCACCTCTCCGACGCCGGCCACGACGTCATCGTCGTCGACAACCTGAGCCGCCGTGAGATCGACCTCGAGCTCGAAGTCGACTCGCTCACCCCGATCCGACCCATGGGTGAGCGCATCCGAGTCTGGAAGGCACTGACGGGCAAGGAGATCGGCTTCGTGCATCTCGACCTCGCCGAGGAGTACGACCGCTTCGAGGCGCTCCTGCGCGACCTGCGCCCCGACGCCATCGTCCACTTCGGCGAGCAGCGCGCGGCACCGTATTCGATGCGCAGCTCCATCGCCAAGCGCTACACGGTCGACAACAACGTGCGCGGCACCCACAACGTGCTCACTGCGATCGTGTCGAGCGGGCTCGACATTGCCCTCGTGCACTTGGGCACCATGGGCGTCTACGGCTACGGCTGGTCCGGCTCGGCGCCGATTCCCGAGGGCTACCTCACGGTCAATGTCCCCACTCCCGACGGCGAGATCGAGCGGGAGATACTCCACCCGGCCAACCCCGGCTCCGTCTACCACCTCACCAAGACGCTGGACCAGCTGCTGTTCGCCTTCTACGCCGCCAACGACCAGCTGCGCATCACCGATCTGCATCAGGGGATCGTCTGGGGCACCCAAACGCCACAGACGGCCCTCGACGAGCGCCTGATCAACCGATTCGACTACGACGGCGACTACGGGACGGTGCTGAACCGCTTCTTGATGCAGGCCGCCATCGGACACCCGTTGACGGTGCACGGCACCGGCGGCCAGACGCGCGCGTTCATCCACATCCGCGACACGGTGCGCTGCGTCGAGATCGCCCTCGACAATCCGCCCCAGAGCGGCGAGAAGGTCAAGGTCTTCAACCAGGTCACCGAGACGTACCGGGTGCGCGACCTCGCCGAACTGATCTCGAAGATGACCGGCGCCACGATCGCGAATCTTCCCAATCCCCGCCGCGAAGCCGTCGAGAACGACCTCATCGTCAGTCGCGACAAGTTCCTGGCCCTGGGCCTCGATCCGGTGTACCTTTCCGAGGGCCTGCTCGAGGAAGCCCGCGACATCGCCTTGAAGTACGCCGACCGCGCTGACGTGACCAAGATCATCGCCCGGTCGGTCTGGCGCAAAGGCATGGAGACCTCGCCGGACCTGATGGAGGGTTGATTCCTCCATCACTCTGGACCGCGGTCATCGCCAGGCAGTTCTCCGTCGCAAGTCGTGCGTGACCTGGCTCGACGTGTGAGAATTCGTGCATGCCCAACCTCTACGAATACGTACGCCATCCCCGGGCCGAAGAGCTCCGCGCCCGGGGACCGATCAAGACCAAGGACCTGCGCCGCACCGACAGCCCGAACGTCTTCGTGCGTCTCAACGCGCGATTCGGCCTCAGGATCACCCTCGTGGTGGGCACCATGTGGTGCGCCTACCTGTTCTCGGTCATCGCGCTCTTCGCCCTGCCGTCGGCGATCAAGCAGGGCACGTACTTCATCGTTGTGTGGATGTCCAGCAGCTTCCTGCAGTTGGTGCTGCTGCCCATCATCATCGTGGGCCAGAACATTCAGGCCGCCTCGGCCGACAAGCGTTCCGAGGACACGTACAAGGACGCCGAGGCCGTGCTGAAGGAGGCCGAGGAGATACAGAACCACCTGCTGGCCCAGGACAAGGCCATCTCGGACATCCTGGACCGCATCGACAAGATGGTGGACAAGGCCGAGCAGAAGGGCTCGTAGTTCGTCTTGGCGCTCGGGCCCCGGAGTCAGGCATGAGGCCGTCGCGCATCCGCGGTCGGTGGTGGTGAGCGTCGTCGCGGCCTCCGGCGTGCTCTGGGCTCTGCGCGCCTCGAGCACGGCCCTGTACGTCCACAAGGGTGTGGCCCTGCCGGCGGCGCGCGTGATCGTCATCGCGGTGCCCGTCGTCATCCTGACGGGGCTGTGGTGGTTGCTGCATCATCGGGGCCAATGAAGGCTCCGGCGATCCCGCACGCGCCGCTCGACGTCAGGCGATGGGCGCGCCTCGAGCAGTTTCGCGCCCTGGCCTAGGCGCGAAGGAGGTCCTTGGCGATGGCGACGACCTGCATCTCGTCGGTCCCGGCGTAGATGCGCAGCACCCTGGCATCGCGCAGGAGCTGCTCGACGCGGTACTCGACGATGTAGCCGTTGCCGCCGAAGATCTGGATCGCGTCGTCGGCCACCTGGCAGGCGGCCTGGGCGGCGTAGAGCTTCATGGCCGAGGCCTCGGCCAGGGTGGGCACCGTGCCGTCCGCGGAGCGCTCGATGTGGGCGAAGACCATGTTGCGCACGTTGATCCGCGCGATCTCCATCTGGGCGAGCTTCAGTTGGATGAGCTGGAAGTCGCCGATCGGCTTTCCCCAGAGCGTGCGGTGCTTGGCGTAGTCGACCGAGAGCCTGAGGCACTCCTCGATGACCCCGAGTGACATCGCCGCGACGCCGGCGCGCTCGGCGACGAAGTTGTCCTTGGCGCTCTGGCGTCCGCCGCCCCTCGGCTCCTCGCTCTCGCCCAGCAGCCGGTCCTTGCCCACGCGCACGTCGCTGAGGAAGATCTCGCCGGTGGGCGACGCGTGCTGGCCCATCTTGCGCATGGGCCGCACCTGCTCGAGGCCGGGCATCCCCTTGTCCAGGACGAAGGTCAGCACCTTGCGGTTGCGGACTTCGTCGCCGCTGCCGTCGTCGAGCTTGGCGTAGAGCACGATGGTGTCGGCGTAGGGGCCGTTGGTGATCCACGTCTTCTGGCCGTTGAGGATGTACTCCTCGCCGTCGCGCCGGGCGCTCGTGCGCATGCCGCCCAACGCGTCCGAGCCCGAATCGGGTTCGGTGATGGCCCAGGCCCCGACCTTCTCGAGGGTCATGAGGTCGAGCCCCCAGCGCTGCATCTGGGCGGGCGTGCCCAGCTTGTTGATGGTGCCCGCGGTTAGGCCCGTCGAAACGCCGAGCGACGTCACCAGACCCGGGCTGACGCGACAGAGCTCGATCGTCGAGATCAGCTGCGCCGACGGGTCCGAGACGCCCCGGCGTTCGCCCGACGGCTCTTCGCCGGAGATCTTGCGCTCGAGCTGGCGCTTGAAGCTCTCCTGGGCCATCTCGCGCAGTCCGAACGTCCCGTACATCTTTCGCAGGATGTCGAAGGGCGGCACGCCGTGGTGCTCGATGTCGTCGATGTGGGGACGGATCTCCTCGTCGACGAAGCGGCGGACCACCGACGCGATGGCCTGGTGCTCCTCGGACCATTCGTACATCGGCCTTAGGCCTCCCAGCTCACCCGCTTGAGGGTGTTGCGGTCCGTGTGCATGATGATCGAGGAGGTCTTCTTGTGCTCGATCACCGTGGTCTCGTCGTAGGAGAACGTGTCGGCGCCGAGCGTGACGGTGACCTCGAAGCGAGTGGTGTGGGCGACCTCGTCGAGGTACCGGTTCGACAGGATGCCGTAGGTGTTCGATCCGAGCAGCGCCTCGAGCCGGAACGAGGTGGCCTCGGGCTCGACGGTGGCTCCGGCGATGAGGGCCTGCGCGCGCGGAATTATGAAGCAGCGCATGGCCTGCTTGGCGCTGGCGTCCCACAACCAATAGCCGACCTCGGTGTGGAAGGGGTTGTCCTCGCCCTCGCGGTACGCGGCGGTCCGGTAGTCGAGGCCGTAGAGGCACTGGCCGCCGTTATCCACGGGCCCGAAGGGCTTGAAGGTCGTCTTCTCGCGGTACGGGGTCTCGGCGATCTTGCCCTCGTCGTTGTGGAATGAGACGTCCAGCCCGTCATAACCGGACTCCCAGGTCCCGATCAGTCCGCCCAGCGGTCCCCATTCTTCATTCGCCATCATTTTCTCCTTCGGATGAGACCTCGTTGCTTGACCGGGCCATCCTACGGGCCAGCCGGAGGCGGCGTGGTCGGCGGGCCGACCAGCTGGTCGAGCAGCGCCGAGGTGCGCCGCAACTGGTCGAAGGCGATCAGCACCGGCGCGACGCAGAGCCAGGGCTGGGAGTGCGCGAGGTCTATGAAGAGTGCGAGCAGGACGATCTCGGAGACGACCCGGCTCGCGGGAGGGGACCCGCCGAGGCGATGGGCCACGAGGCCGCTCAGGACCAGCGCGTTGATCCCCGGGATGAAGGCCCAGACGCTCGAGCGGCCCTCGAGCGCCGCCACGGCGAAGCCGAAGCACGCTGATCCGATCACCAGCAGTCCGACGCCGACGCTCAGCGCACCCGACGCGAACCAGAGCGGCGTCGGCTGGGCGGTGCCGGGCCAGTGGGCGAGCACGCTCACCACGAGGCCGAGTCCCGCGAAGAGCGCCGCGATGCCGTAGCGCACGAGGCGATGAAGGGCGCCGATGGCCTGCAGCGAAGCGGCGACCGAGGCCCGCACGACCGGCTCTCCGTAGGGGCGCGTCAGCTCTGACCAGGCCGCCCCGTTCCACACGCGCCACTGGCGTGCCTCGCTCGGATCGGGGTACCAGCCGGGCGGAATCGGGCTGGGCGGCGTCGAACTCACGGCACTATCCTCCCATATGGGCGGGGGGAAGGAACACTGATGAGCCAGTCACGCGGAGCTGCTGCTTCGACATCGGGATCGCAGGATCACATTGCGGTCAACCAGCATGCGCTCGACCAGGTCGTCGGCGAGGTCCGCGCGCACGCCGAGGCGTGGGCCACGACGACGCCGGTCCAGCGTGCCGACCTGCTCGCCCGGATCGTCCGCGACACGTTCGCGGTGGCCGAGGAGTGGAACGCCGCGGCGTGCCAGGCCAAGGGCTACGACCCCCGAGGCCCCGAAGGCGGCGAGGAGCTCTTCGGAGGGGTCGGCACGTTCGTGCGCATGGCCCAGAGCCTGCGTCGGTCGATGATCGACCTCGCGACCAAGGGCCGACCGCAGTATCCGGGCCCGGTGCACCACAAGCCGGGCCAGCGCATCGCCGTCCAAGTCATGCCCGCAGGCATCTTCGACAAGATCCTCTACGCCAAGATGACCGGTGAAGTCTGGATGGAGCCCGGTGTCAGCGAGTCCGAGGTCCAGGCCACCCAGGCCCAGGCGTACCAGGATCCCCAGGCCCATCGCGGCGTCTCGCTCGTCCTGGGGGCCGGAAACGTGGCGTCGCTCGGACCGCGTGACGTCCTGACCAAGCTGTTCGTCGAGGGACAGGTCGTGGTCCTCAAGGCCAACCCCGTCAATGACTACCTCGTCGCGTACTGGCATCGGGCGATGGCGGCATTGATCGAGGGCGGCTACCTGCGCATCGTGAGCGGTGGGGCCCAGGTGGGCGCGTACCTCACTCAGCACGAGGGCATCGATGACATCCACATCACGGGCTCCGACAAGACCCATGACGCCATCGTCTTCGGCCTCGGGCCCGAGGGTGAACGGCGAAAGGCCGAGAACGAGCCGGTGGTGACCAAACCGCTGACCTGCGAGCTCGGCAACGTTTCGCCCGTGGTGATAGTGCCCGGTGAATGGTCGAAGAAGGAGATCGACTACCAGGCCAGGCACGTCGCGACGATGCTCGCCAACAACGCGGGCTTCAACTGCCTGACGCCCCGGGTCATCATCACCCACGCGCAGTGGGCCCAGCGCGAGGAGTTCTTCGACGCGCTCGAGGGGGTCTTCGCGAAGATCCCGACCCGCAAGGCCTACTATCCCGGGGCCATGGAGCGTCGCGCGTGGTTCCTTGCAGTGCACCCCGACGCCCATCAGATCGGTGACGGCAGCGGTGACAAGATGCCCTGGACCATCGTGCGAAACGTCGATCCCGCCAACATCGGCGACATCTGCTTCAACGTGGAGGCGTTCTGCGCTCTCACCAGCGAGACGGCGCTCGACGCGGACTCGCCAGCGGACTTCGTCGCCAAGGCCACCGACTTCTGCAACGACGTGGTGTGGGGAACGCTGTCGATGACGATGCTCGCCGACCCGCGCACGATGCAGGACCCGGTCACGGGGCCCGCGATCGATCAAGCAATCGCCGACCTGCGCTACGGCTCGATCGGCGTCAACCTGTGGCACGCCATGAGCTTCGCCTTCTCGACGACGGTCTGGGGGGCCTATCCCGGTCACCCCGCCACCGACATCCAGTCGGGCAACGGGTTCGTGGGCAACGCCTATCTCTTCGCGCGCCCCCAGAAGTCGGTCGTGCGCGGGCCCTTCGTCGCCGCGCCCGCGCCGGCCTGGTTCGCCACCAACGCCAACGCGGGAGTGGTGATGCGCAAGCTGCTGGCCTTCGAGGTGAAGCCTTCGTGGGCGAAGCTGCCCGGCCTGCTGGGGGCCGCCCTGAAGGGTTAGGGCTTCAGGGCCAGCACCGTGCTCACCGAGATCGCCGCGCAGATCTTGGTACCGCACGACACGTCCACGAGGGGTGTCGGCACGTACTCGAGCGAGTCGGTGGTTGCGCGCGAGTTGTGCAGCGTGGCGAGCCAGGCGGCCTTGTCGGCCTTCTGACCGACTGCCACGCAGTGGGTCAGCGTGGCACAGGCCAGCGCGCTGGCCTGTGCGGGGAGGGGCTTCTCGGTCCAGGTGGTCCCGAAGTTTCGGGTGCGCACCACGAGCGACTGCGTTGACGTCGTCGCCAGGGCCGCGCATCGCAAGGCGACGCAGGTGAGCGACGTGAGTGTGGTCCACGACGCCGGCACCGCCAGCTCCGTCCACGCGGTGCCGGCGTCGTGGGTGACCTCCACGGTCAGCAACCCGCCGGGCGCGGCGACCGCGAGGCAGTCGAGTCCATCGGTGCACGACAGGCTCGACGGCGCGGAACCCTGAGACCACGGAATCGGCACCGGCGCCGCCCACGTGGCCCCGCCATCGTCGCTGAACGAGAGCCGCGAGCCACTGGTGATGCCCTTGGTATCGATGAGCGCGCACGAGAGCACGCCGAAGCAACTCAGCGAACTGACCGACTGGCCCGCGGCCGGCGCGGCCTTCGGGGTGACCGACCTGGTCGTCGCGTCGTAGAGCCAGAGCAGGTCGCCTGAGGACTGCGAGCCCGCGATCAGGCAGCCGCTGCTCCAGCACGAGGACGACGAGACGACGCCCGCCTGGACCGCGGGCAGGCCGAGGGGTCGCCAGCTCCCGTCGGCGTGACGAACCTCGCCGAGGGTTGACGGAGCGACGTCCGAGCCGTCGCCGCCGAGCGCGACGCACGAGTCCGAACCCGTGCAGCCGACCGTGCTGAGCGGCACCAGGATGCTGAGCGACGGGATGCCGACGACGCGCGGGGCGCCGACGCGCGGAGCGGATCCGCATCCGGCCAGCATCAGCGCCGCGGTGAGGGCGACCACGACGACGCGCCACGATCTGGGCACGCTCAGTGGTACTCGACTCATGGCGTCCCTGGTCTTCTCCTGGCTGGTGTCGTTTCGACGATGCTACCGACAACGCGGCCCGCCGGCAGTAGGGACCACCGGCGGCCCGCCGTCGCGAAGCGCGTACCTCGTCGGCTAACCGGCCGCGCGCACCCCAGCGCACAGCACGCTCAGGCCGTCGGCCAGCTGCTCGTCGGTGATCACCAGCGGAGGCAGGAGGCGGATCACGTTGCCGTAGGTGCCGCACGCCAGCGCCAGGACGCCTTGCTGGTTGCAGTAGCTCACGATGGACTTCGCCGCGGTGGCGTTGGGATTCTTCGTGCCGGGCTGGACGAGCTCCATGGCGATCATCGCCCCGCGGCCCCGGACGTCGCCGATGATCGCGACGTCCTGCTGGAGCGACCGCAGCGAGCTCAGGATCGTCTCTCCGATTTCGCGAGCGCGAGCGTTGAGGTTGCGGTCGCGCATGGTCCGGATGGTCGCCACCGCCGCCGCGCAGGCGACGGGGTTGCCGCCGTAGGTGCCGCCCAGTCCGCCCTCGTGCACCGCGTTCATCAGTTCGGCGCGTCCGGTCAGGGCCGCGAGCGGCATGCCGCCCGCGAGTCCCTTGGCGGTGGTGACCATGTCGGGGATGACGCCCTCGTGGTTGACGGCGAACCATTCGCCGGTCCGGCAGAAGCCGCTCTGGATCTCGTCGGCGATGAAGACGACGCCGTTCTTCGTGGTCCACTCGGACAGGGCCGGCAGGAACCCGTCGGCGGGAACGATGAAGCCACCTTCGCCCTGGATGGGCTCGATCAGCACGGCGGCGACGTTGTGGGCGCCGACCTGGGTCTCGATCTCGGAGATCGCCAGGGCCGCGGCGTCGGCTCCGCTGCGACCGTCCCGGAACGGGTAGCTCATCGCCACGCGGTAGATCTCAGGGGCGAACGGTCCGAAGCGGTCCTTGTACGGCATGTTCTTCGCGGTGAGCGCCATGGTGAGGTTGGTGCGCCCGTGGTAGGCGTGGTCGAAGACGACGATGGCCTCGCGGCCGGTCGCGAGACGCGCCACCTTGACGGCATTCTCGACGGCCTCGGAGCCGGAGTTGAAGAGCGCCGATGCCTTGGCGTGCGTGCCGGGGGTGAGCGCGGCCAACTCCTCGCAGACCGTCACGTAGCTCTCGTAGGGCGCGACCATGAAGCAGGTGTGGGTGAACGCGGCGACCTGGGCGCTCACGGCCTCGATCACCTCGGGCACGGCGTGGCCAATGGTGGTCACCGCGATGCCCGAGCCCAGGTCCAAGATGCGGTTGCCGTCGACGTCGACGACGATGGCGCCCTCGCCCCGCTCGATGTAGATGGGAAAGCCCGTGGTGAGCCCGGCGCTCACGACGGCCTTGCGACGCTCGTGCAGGGCCCGCGACTTGGGTCCGGGCAACTCGGTGACGACCTTGCGCTCAGTGCCTACGGAAGATTCGATTGACGAAACCATGATTGCTCCTCTGTGCCGAGGTCCGACAGCGGTCAGACGAATCCAGCGTAGTTCCGTCCACCGACCGGTCACCAGGGCTCAAGAATGGAAGGAACGGGTGACCAAAGTCACCCGTTCCTTCACGGCGGAGGAGGTGGGATTTGAACCCACGGTGCCCGTAGACACAGCAGTTTTCGAGACTGCCCGATTCGGCCGCTCTCGCACCCCTCCGTCGAGAAGTCTACAGCGCGCCAAAGGGGCGCTTTCGGGGCCCACCGGGCGCCCGCTGGCCCGCGCGTCAGGACCGAGCCAATACTGTTCCTTGGAAAGAGAGTTGAGAACGTGGACGATCTGACTACTGACATGGCGTTCATGCGCACGGCGCTCGAGGCGGCGATCCTCGCGATCGCTCACGACGACGTGCCCGTTGGCTGCGTGCTCGTTGAGGACGGTCTGATCATCGGTGTGGGGGAGAACCGCCGGGAGGTCGACAAAGATCCCACGGCGCACGCAGAGATGGTGGCGCTGCGCGCCGCGGCACGACTTCGCCCGCACTGGCGGATGGACGAGGTCACGGCGTACGTGACGCTCGAGCCGTGCGTGATGTGCGCGGGCGCCTTCGTGAACGCCCGGGTGCGGCGGGTCGTCATCGGAGCCATGGACGAGAAGGCCGGGGCAGTCGGCTCGCGTTACAACCTGCTCGGCGATCCGCGCCTGCTGCACGAGGCGGCCGTCACCTACGACGTGCTGGCGGAGCTGTCCGCCGAACTCCTCCGGGAGTTCTTCGAGAGCCGGCGCCCGTGAGGCCTCTGACCGCCGGCAAGAGTTCGAGATACTGACACCGCGCAGTCACGAGCGAGAAACTTCGCCGCCCTATCTTCATGGCATGTTTGATGACTTCCCGACCGATCTGCAGGGCCAGCGCGTCGTGGTCGTCGGTGGCGGGATCATTGGCACGATGCACGCAATCTTCGCTGTGATCCGTGGCGCCGAGGTGGTCCATCTCGAGCGCGACAAGGTTCCCCATGGGGCGACCGTTCGCAACTTCGGCCTGGTGTGGGTGAGCGGGCGCGCAGCCGGCCGGGAACTGGAGCTGGCCCTGCGGGCGCGAGAGCTGTGGGGACAGATCGGCCGTGCGGTCCCCGGCATCGGCTTTCGTGCGAACGGATCGATGACGCTGGTGCGGACGGCCGAGGAGATGAGCGTCATCGAGTGCGCCGTGGATCGTCCCGACGCGGCCGTGCGTAGCTTCGAACTACTGGACCCGGTCCAGTCGAGACTGCGCAATCCGGGGCTGCGAGGCGAGTTCCTCGGCGCGCTCTGGTGTCCCCTCGACGCCGCGGTGGAGTCGCGTCTGGCGCTGGAGGCGCTGCGCAGTTGGATGTCGAATTCAGGTCGATACCGGTACCTGCCGGCCCGGGAGTTGGTCGGAATCGCAAACTACGAGGTCGTCGATCATCGCGGCGTCCATCACGGCGGCGACCGGGTCGTGCTGTGTCTCGGTGCGGCGCTGAGCGGATTCGCCGCAGAACTCTTCGAGGACGCGCCGCTGCGCAAGGTCCGCCTGCTCATGGCCGAGACCGGACCGCTCGGTCGACCGCTGACGACCTCGGTCGCCGACGGAGACTCGCTGCGCTACTACCCGGCGTTCGCCAGTGATGCCGCCGATCTGTTGCCGCCGCGAAACGGCTTCGAGGCGCGCCATGCGGTGCAGATGCTCTGCCAGCAGCGCCTGCACGGTGGCCTCACGATCGGCGACACCCACGAGACCGCGACGGACGGGCAGTTCGACATATCGGACTGCCCCCTGGACGTCATCGCTGCCGCCGCGAGGGAGCTGGTCGGCGATGACTTTCCCCGCGTCGAGCGCCGTTGGAGCGGCGTGTACGACCAGCTGCGCGATCCCGGACCTGGGGAGGTCTACTATCGCCGCGAGGTCATGAAGGGCGTCATCGTAGTGACCGGTGCCGGCGGGCGGGGGATGACCCTGGCTCCGGCAATTGCAGAGGAGAGTTATCAGTGAAGAACTTCGAACTGGCGTGTTTCGACATGGCCGGCACGACGATGAGCGACGGCGGGTTGGTGCTCGAGGCCTTCCGGCGAACCATCGACGAGCTCGGCGTCATTGGCGACGAGGCGGCCGCGGCCCAGGAGTACGTCGTCGAGACGATGGGGCAGTCGAAGATCGAGGTCTTCACCGCGCTCTTCGATGACGGGGCCTCGCGCGCCAATGCGGCCTTTGAGGTTCACTTCGTCGACGCGGCGCGCGAGCTGGGCGTCAGTGAAGTGCCGGGCGCGCGCTCAACGGTCAAGGCCCTGCGCGACCTCGGTTTCAAGGTGGCCTTGACGACGGGCTTCTCTCCGGCGACCCGCGAGGTACTGATCCAGGCCCTCGGGTGGTCGGACCTCTTCGACCTGCGGGTATCGCCAGCCGACGCTGGACGAGGTCGCCCGAGCCCGGACATGCTGCTGTGGTGCGTCTTGAAACTGAAGGCTACGTCCGTGGGTTCGGTGATCGCGGTCGGTGATACGGCGTCGGACATGCTGGCCGGCACGCGGGCGGGGGCCGGGCTCTGCGTGGGAGTGCGCACCGGCACCGATGACGCCGAGCGACTCCTCGCGAACGGCGCTGACGTGGTCCTCGATTCGGTCGTTGACCTGCTGGAACTCGAGCTTTGAGCCTTCGCGTGTCGTCGAGCTCGCACGAAGAGTCCGTGCAACCGTCACCCAACTGGCCGCAAGACTTCACCGAGCGCTAACCCTCGACTCGTACTGTCTCAGTCGAGCCACCACCGTGGTGCTCACTTTTAGGAGGCGTTACACGTGTTTGCAAACAAACTCAAAGTGTCACTGGCCGCCGGACTGATGGCCACCATGCTTACGGGTGTCGCAGTCACGAGCGGATCAGCTGGTGCGGCGACGAACTGGGCCAAGTGCAAATCAGCTGCAGCGTGCGGCGGCATGAGCGCTCTCGTCAAGGCGGCCAAGGCCGAAGGCCAGCTCAATGTCATCACGGTTCCTCTGTCAGGCTGGGCCAACTACGGCGCCATCATGAAGGACTTCACGAAGAAGTACGGCATCAAGATCAACGACGCGAACCCCAATGGCTCGAGCGCCAACGAGATCACGGCCGTGGAGGATGACAAGGGCCGCTCCTCAGCTCCCGACGTCCTCGACGTGGGAACCAGCTTCGCCACCGACAACCTGAGCCTCATGGCGCCGTACAAGGTCGTCAACTGGAGCGCCATCCCGTCTTCGTCCAAGGATCCGATGGGCCGGTGGTTCGATGACTACGGCGGCTACGTCTCGATCGGCTGCAACACCAAGATCGTCGCCGTGTGCCCCACGTCGTTCGCGGACCTGCTCGAGCCGCAGTACAAGAACCAGGTCGGCATCAACGGCGACCCCACGGAAGCCTCGGCGGCCTTCGGAGCGGTCTTCGCCGCCGCGCTGGCCAACGGTGGCACCTACACCAACATCAAGCCGGGCGTCGATTTCTTCGCCAAGTTGGACTCGAACGGCAATTACGTTCCTGACGGCAGCGCGGCAACGGCCGTGCAGGGTACGACGCCGATCCTCATCTGGTGGGATTACCTGCAGGACGGGATCAAGGCAGTCGTGCCGACCTGGCAGGTGAACATCCCGACCGACGCGAGCTACGCGGCCTACTACACCCAGACGATCACCGCCGACGCGCCGCACCCCGCCGCGGCTCGTCTTTGGGAGGAGTACCTCTACTCGGTGACGGGACAGAATCTCTTCCTGCAGGGCAATGCTCGTCCCATTGAGCTGCCGACCATGATCAAGGACGGTACCGCCGACAAGACGTGGCTCGCGGAGTTGCCGGCGGCACCCAAGGGAGCGGTCACCTTTCCGACGCTCGCCGAGCTCACCACCGCCAAGGCGGTGGTGGCCGCTGACTGGGCGTCAGAGATAACTTCCGGCAGCGCTGGTTGATCAGCTGAGTCTCCTGCCGTGATTCCTTCCGACGATCTCGCCGCCGACCCCGACGTCCCCGACCGGGGCGTCGGCGGCGAGAAGGCCGGGAGACGTCGGACCAGCACGGGTGGACTGGTGCGTTCCCTCCGCATCGGTGCACCCGTGCTCCCGTTTCTGGTCTACGTACTCCTAGGCCTCGGGATACCGACGTTCGTGATCGTCAACCTCGCCTTCCGCTCGGACACCGGTCGGCTCACCTTGGCGAACATGAAGACCGTCCTGAGCGGCGGTCAGTACCAGCTCGGCTTCGAGACCAGCCTCAAACTGGCGCTGGTCACGTCCATCATCCCGGGCGTGCTCGGAACGCTGCTGGCGTACGCGATCGCGACCTCGAAGTTCGAGTCGCTCAAGCGTGCCGTGGCCACCGCATCGGGCGTTCTCGCCAACTTTGGTGGCGTCAACCTCGCCTTCATGTTCGTCGCCGCGTTCGGTACCGTGGGTCTCGCGACGTCGTGGCTGGCCCACATCGGGCTCAACCCGTGGAACTACGGCTTCAATCTCTACAGGTTCTCCGGCGTGGCGCTGGTGTACATGTACTTCCAGATCCCTCTCATGGTCCTGGTCATCACTCCGGCCCTCAGCGGCCTACGTCCCGCGTGGCGCGAAGCGGCGCACAATCTCGGCGCCTCGACCTGGAGATACTGGCGTCACGTTGGACTGCCGGTGCTCATGCCGTCAGTCCTGGGATGCATGTTCCTGCTCTTCGGGAGTGGCTTCTCCGCGTACGCCACGACCGAGGCGCTCACCGGGGGCACGATTGCGTTGACGCCGATCCAAATCGGAGCCTTCCTTTCGGGCAACGTGATCTCGGGTGAACAGAACATTGGCTACGCGCTGGGCTTCTCGATGATCGTTCTGCTGCTGGTCTCGGTCGTGGGCTACGTGCTCCTGCAGCGAAGGGCCTCACGATGGCTTCGCTAGTTCTCGAGTACTCCGTGGAAGAAGTGCCGCCGCTCGTCGCTGAACCCGGCACCCGGCGCAAAATTCGCTGGGGGCGAGGACTGGTGCTGGTCGTCGCTCTCGCCTATTTCATCATTCCCGTCTACGCCTCAGTGGACTTCGCTCTCCAGAACAACCTGGGCCAGTTCTCGTTCGTGACCCTGAAGGCCATCCCGAGCCAGCCCGGCCTAGGCGCGGCGCTGTGGCTTTCCGCGCGATTGGCCATCCTCACGATGGCGATCACGCTCGTGCTGATGGTGCCGACCGTCATCTACGTCCACTGGAGGATGCCGCGTTTCCGCCGGGTCATGGAGGTGATCACGATCCTGCCCATCGTGATTCCGCCGATCGTCCTGATCCTGGGCGTGCTGGACGCGGCGCCGCTCTGGCTGAAGGCCTCTCCGTACATGCTGTCGCTGATCTACGTGGTGCTGGCGATGCCCTTCGTCTACCGGTCGCTCGACGCCGGTCTCAACGCCCTCGATCTGAAGACGCTGGTGGAGGCCTCGCGCTCTCTCGGCGCCGGCTGGATCTCCACCATGCGGCGCGTGCTGATGCCCAATCTTCGAAGCGCCCTGCTGTCGGCCGGCGTGCTGACCGCAGCGCTGGTTCTCGGCGAGTTCACGATGGCCAGTCTCGACCTCTGGCAAACGCTTCCTGTATGGATCGTCAATTTCTCCGGGACCAATCCACACGTTGCCACGGCGGTGGCGATGTTCTCGCTGCTGGGCACGTGGTTCCTGCTCTTGTTCATCGTCGCGCTCGACCGCTCCAACTCCCGCAAGCGAAGAAAGATTCGTGCCTAATGACCATTGAAGCCAGGACCAACGTGCCTGCCACTGTCGAATCGCCTGATGCAGTCCGGTCGCTCGCCAGCGGCGCGCCGGTAGTGCTCGAGGGTTTGGTGCGCCACTTCGGCGTGACCAAAGCGCTCGATGGCTTCTCGCTCGACATCTCACCTGGTGAGTTCGTCGCCCTGCTCGGCCCCTCGGGCTGCGGCAAGACGACGGCTCTGCGGGTGCTCGCCGGCTTCGAGCAGCCCGACCGGGGCCGCGTCCTGGTTGACGGCGCGGACGTGTCCGCCGTCCCCGCCCAGCGCAGGGACATGGGAATGGTCTTCCAGAGCTACTCACTGTTCCCCAACATGAACGCCGTGGACAACGTCGCGTTCGGCCTTCAGCTTCGACACCAGCGTGCGCGCCAGCGACGCGCCCGTGCCGGCGAACTGCTGGAACTGGTCGGCCTGAGCGATCAGGCGGACAAGTATCCCCACCAGCTGTCGGGTGGCCAGCAGCAGCGCGTGGCGCTCGCCCGGGCCATCGCGATCGAGCCGCGGGTGCTCTTGTTGGACGAGCCGCTCTCGGCCCTGGACGCCAAGGTCCGCGCCGAACTGCGCGATGAGATCCGTGCCCTGCAGCAGCGCCTGGCCATCACCACGGTCTTCGTCACGCACGACCAGGAGGAGGCGCTTTCGATGGCGGACCGGGTCTGTGTGATGTTCCGGGGTCGCCTGGAGCAGGTCGCGACTCCGTCGGTCCTCTACGCCCAGCCCGCCACGGCCTTCGTGGCGCAGTTCGTCGGAGTGTCGAGCCGCATCGCCGTGACGCGCACCGGCAACGCCGTAGAACTCTTCGGCCGTGCGGTCAAGATCCGCGGCGACCTCGCGTCGCTGCCCGCGGACCCGCTCGACGCGTTGCTGCGTCCCGAGGACGTCGAGGTCCACGGGGCACCCAGCGGACTCGGCGTGGTGACGCACCGGAGCTTCCTGGGCGCGTCGACCCGCCTGGAGGTGGGAATCGGTGGTTCGACCGTGAAGGTCGACGTACGAAGCAGCGATGCCGACGGCTTCGAGATCGGACTGCGCGTGGACCTCTCGGTCAGCGCGCGCGACGTGCTGGTCACCAGCCAGCGGCCAGATCGTTGACGAGGTCCCAGTAGTCGCGCAGCGTCCCGACGTCGAGGCCGACGGTCTTTCCCGCATCATCCCAGTCGCGCAGCGCCAGAGCGTTGACGAAGCCGGGATGGGCCTCGAAGCGACGGCAGTCCTCTTCGCAGAGCGGGCCACCCTGAGCCTTCAGCGTGGCCCGCGAGGCCGGCGACAGACGGGCGTGGTAGTGCGGATCGCGCGCGCACCGCCAGCGCTTGGCGGTCACGTGCAGCGCGACGGGTTGGGCGACGGCCGGCCCGAGGATCGGCGAGATGATCCGTGCGCCGAGCGCTTCGTGGTCGTCGTCCATTTCGCCGAGCTCGAAGTCTGCGCAGTCCTGCACGTCGGCCGCCAAGTGGCCCACGTCGTGGAAGAGCGCCGCGGCGATCAGCGTCTCGCTGGCCCCGGCGCCGCGGGCGAGCGCCGCGCATTGGAGAGCGTGGTCGAGCTGGGTGACCGACTCGCCATAGTGCGCCAGGCCCTTGGCCCCGTACAGCGCGAAGAGCTCCTCGACGTTGGTCGGGATGCTCACAGGGGCTCTGCCGCGGAGTCGCCGATCAGATTGAGGCACAAGTGGTCGCCTCTTTCGGAGCCCGCGAAGGCCTTTCGCTTGGCGGCATAGTACGAGTCGCGCAGGTCGCCCTGCGACGACCCGTTGTACGTGGGGTGCAGCGCCCGGCGCATCGCATTCGAGCGGTTCGTGCCACTGCGGTGTGGGGTGAGCGCGTCGAAGAAGAGCGTCTGTCCCGCCCGGAGTTCCACGGGCTGCCAGTCGATCCGGGCCACCACGTCGCGCGACAGGCCGCCACCCTCGCCGTGGGCGAGCAGGCGGCGGTGCCACCCCGAAGCGAGGTAGATGCAGCCATTGTGAATGGTGGCGTCGTCGACGGCGATCATGACACTCAGCACCGAGTCGACGAAGGGGTAGGCCGGCTTGTCCTGGTGGGGGGAGAAGCCCGCGCCGCCCGGGAACTTGTAGTCGATCTTCTCCTTGTACAGCAGCGCCTCCTCCCCGAGCAGCTCCCCGGCGACGTCGCCAACGGCGCCGCGGCGAAGGACGCGGTTCATCACCGGCGACGTTGGCGTGAAGTCCTCGGTCCGAATGAGCCGACGGCTTCCTCCGGTCGTCTCGTGGTGGTGGAGCCAGCCGTCCGAGTCGTCGCGAGACGCGATCCGACCGACCTCGTCCTGCAGCTCGCTGACCGGCACGCCGAGCAGGTTGTTCAGCAGCAGCCATCCGCACTCCTCGTAGTGGAGGAACTGCTCGGGAGTGAGGGTCCACGACGACATGGCTGCATCGTACAAACGCAAGGTAAGAACACGGTGTCACCCTCGCCGCGCGTCGATGGGCTCTTCTTCACCGGCCGTTCACCTGGCCTGCGCGCAGCCTGCTTCGCACGGGGACTGAGCAGCAGACTGCCTAGGATGGCGTTGGGCTCCAGCGACCGAGCACGAGAGTCGGCGAAAGTTGACAACTTCCATCAGAATTATCTAGCATTGCGGACCACGAGGCTGCCGCACACGAATGATGCGGCCAACTCGCTACTGAGGAGAGAGATATGTCCGATTGGGGTTTTGAGACGCGTCAGATTCACGCCGGCGCAGTGGTGGATTCCGCGACCGGTGCCAGGGCCGTGCCCATCTATCAGACCGCGAGCTACGTCTTTCGCGACACCGACCACGCCGCCGCGCTCTTCGGACTGTCCGAACTCGGCAACATCTACACGCGAATCATGAACCCGACCCAGAACGTCTTCGAGGAACGGATGGCCTCGCTGGAAGGCGGAGTCGCCGCTCTGGCGGTGGCGTCGGGACAGGCGGCCGAGACGATCGCGCTGCTGAACCTCGCCGAGAACGGCGGGCACATTGTGTCGTCGGCCTCGCTCTACGGGGGAACGTACAACCTCTTTCATTACACGCTGCCCAAGCTGGGCATCGAGACGACGTTCGTCGACGACCCCGATGATCTGCAGGCCTGGGCCGACGCGGTGCGGCCGAACACGAAGGTCTTCTACGCCGAGACCTTGGGCAACCCCAAAGGCGACGTGCTCGACTTCGAGGGCGTCGCCAAGGTCGCCCACGATCACAAGATCCCCCTGCTGGTCGACAACACGCTCGCCACTCCCTACCTCGCGCGTCCACTGGAGCACGGCGCCGACCTCGTCGTGCACTCGGCGACGAAGTTCATCGGCGGCCACGGCACGTCCATCGGAGGCGTGATCGTCGACGGGGGAACGTTCGACTACGAGAACAGCGGGCGGTTCCCGTCGTTCACCGAGCCGGACCCCAGCTACCACGGCCTGGTCTTCGGCCAGCTGCCCGAGTCGCTCTTCCCGGCGCGTTTCGTGCTGAAGGCTCGCTTGCAGTACCTGCGCGACCTGGGCCCGGCAATCGCCCCCTTGAACTCGTTCCTCTTCCTCCAGGGGCTCGAGACCCTGAGCCTGCGGATGGAGCGCCACGTGGCCAACGCGACCGCCGTGGCGAACTGGCTCGAAGCCCGAAGCGACGTCCACTGGGTCAAGTACGCGGGACTGGCGTCGAGCCCCTGGCACGAGCGCCAGCTGCGGTACCTTCCCAAGGGCGCCGGCGCCATCGTGTCCTTCGGGATCGAGGGCGGCAGCGACGCCGGGCGGCACTTCATCGAGGGCCTGGAACTCTTCAGCCACCTCGCCAACGTCGGCGACGCCCGGAGCCTCGCCATCCACCCGGCATCGACGACCCACTCGCAGCTGAGCGAGGCGGAGCAGGCGGCGACCGGCGTAAGCTCGGACCTTGTGCGTCTCTCCGTAGGCATCGAGTCGATCAACGACATCCTGGCGGACCTCGAAGCTGGCTTCCTGGCAGCACGCGGGGCGTGAGCGCAGCGTCGTCCGTGTTTTGGCGAGAGGGTGACGAGCCCGGACGACGACAGTTCGCGACATTCAACGGCGACGGGCGCGGCCTCGCACTCGAGGGCGGGGGCCATCTCGATTCGGTGACCGTCGCCTACGAGACGTGGGGTTCGCTCAACGCCCGCCGTTCGAACGCGGTGCTGGTGCTGCACGCCCTCACGGGCGACTCGCACGCCGTCGGTCCCGCGGGGCCGGGCCACCTCACGCCCGGTTGGTGGGACGGAATCATAGGTCCGGGTCTGGCGATCGACACCGACGTCCACTTCGTCGTCTGTCCGAACGTGCTGGGCGGCTGCCAGGGCACTACCGGCCCCTCGTCGATCGCGCCGGACGGCAGGCCGTTCGGATCGCGCTTCCCCGTCATCACGATTCGCGATCAGGTCGCGGTCGAGGTTGCCCTGTCGGACCACCTCGGCATCGAGAAGTGGGCTGGCGTGGTGGGCGGGTCGATGGGCGGCATGCGCGCGCTCGAATGGGTCGTCGCTGAGCCGTCGAGGCTCGAGCGCGTCGTCGTCGTGGCGGTGGGCGCCGCGGGCACGGCCGATCAGATTGCCCTGTGCTCGCTGCAGGTGCGGGCCATTCGGGCGGACCCCCACTTTGCGAGAGGTGACTACTACGATCTCGACGATGGTCCGCGGGCCGGCCTCTCCATCGCCCGGGGTATCGGCCAGTTCAGCTACCGGACCTGGACCGAGTTCGAGACCCGTTTCGGACGCGACCCGCAGGACGACAACGCGGTGCTCGAGCGGGGCTACTACGCCATCGAGTCCTACCTCGAGTACCAGGGCGACAAGCTGGCCGCGCGCTTCGATCCCAACAGCTACATCGTGCTGAGCGAGGCGATGAACCACCACGACGTGGGCCGGGGCCGGGGAGGAATCGTGGCCGCGCTCAAGGGCGTCTCCAACCCGGTGACCGTGGCCAGCGTGACCTCCGACCGGCTCTACCCCCGAGAACTCCAGGAGGAGCTGGCCCGTCTCATTCCGCGGGCGGGACGGGTGGAGATGATCTCCTCACCGGCCGGTCACGACGGCTTCCTCATCGAGACCGAGCAGTTGGGCGCCATCATCAGCGCCGCGCTTGCGCGCTGAGCCGGCGCCGGCCGGGCCGGACGACCTCCACTGGATGGATCTCCCAGCGTGGTTGCTCGACCGAATCGAGGCGGCCACGGACGAAGTCGTGCTCTCTGGCTCCGTGGTCCTCACCTTCGCCGCGGGGACCGTCGACGTGAGTCTGCAGCCACTCGTGAAGAGAGGCAGAGCGCTCGTCGTCGCGCGCTCGACTCGGCCGAGTGGTTGGAGCGGCGCGAATTCTCCGGTGAACACGCGCCGCCCCGAGGAGTTGCGGCGAGAGGCCCGCAACCGGTTGCGCGCCGCCGTTCCCGCCTTGGTCGGGGCATGACCAGAGACGCCCCACGACCACGGGACGCTTCTGACGGCGACGCTCGCTCAACCGCCGTTTCGCGCCGCCGTTCCCGCCTTGGTCGGGGCATGACCAGAGACGCCCCACGACCACGGGACGCTTCTGACGGCGACGCTCGCTCAACCGCCGTTTCGCGCCGCCGCCTTCTCACATGGATCGCGGGAGGAGTCGGCACCGTGATCGTCGCTGGGGCGGCGGGTCTTGAACTGGTGAGTCGCGGGGTGCTGCCGGGCAAGCAGCTGCTCGACGAGATCGACGGCGCCTGTTCGGTGCCCGCGCCCGCGCGGTCCTTCGAGGCGGTCGGCCCCAGCGAATCAGGGCGGTTCTACTCCGCCGCTCGCCGACGCAGTGTTGGCTACACGATCGCCTACCCGCCGGCCCACCGGCCGGGCGACTCGCTGGCGCTGATCGTGATGCTCCACGGCTACGGCAACGACCACGCCACCGCCCTCTCCGGGATGACGCCCGCCCAGGCGTTGGCGCTGCGGATCGGCGGCGCGCCACTCACGCCGATGGCGATGGTGACCATCGACGGCGGCAACGGGTACTGGAATCCCCATCCCGGCGACGACCCCATGGCGATGGTCGTCGACGAACTCATCCCGTTCTGCCAGCGCAGGGGACTCGGCGCCGCCCCAAACCAGATCGGCATGATGGGGATATCGATGGGCGGGTACGGAGCCCTCGCCGTCGCCGAGCGGTACCCGGGCCTCGTGTCGGCGGTCGCGGCGATCAGTCCGGCCGTCTGGACCTCCTATGCCCAGGCGCACGCCGCCAACGCCGGGGCCTTCGCCTCCGCGTCGGCCTTCGCCGCGGGCGACGTCATCGCGCACGCCGGCTCGTTGCGGGGCGTCCCCGTACGAGTCGCGTCTGGAGTCGACGACCCGTTCCACCCGGGAGTCGAGAAGCTGGTCAGCGTGCTCCCCTCAGGCAGTACCGAGGTGTTCTCCGTCGGCTGCCACACGGATCCGTTCTTCCTGGAACAGGAGCCGCCGTCCTTAACCTTTCTCTCTCGCCATCTCACGTGACCCACGACTACGCCTGGGTCTTCAACGCGCGTGCGGGTTCACGTCGGGCCTCCGACAACACAGAATTGCAACTTAGCGTCACTGCGGCTTCGTGTCGGCCTGAAGAGTTCACTTGAAATCAACTACGGCGATCATTAGTGCGAGACGTTGGTGGCGAAATGAGCAGCGCTGTGCGCCTGTACTTGATAGGTTCTGATCATCTGACCCATCGAGAGGACGATTCATATGGCTGGTTGCGCTTCCTGCGGAGGATGTTGCGCTCACTGCGCGACCACTTGTGGTGTTATGGGGGGAGCGTCGTTTGGCGCCATGGGTTCCCCCTACGTCGGAGGCTTTGCCGGTTTTGGCTTCTTCCCCTTTTTTGGCGGTCACCACGCGTCGCAGAGTAACGACGACAACGCCACACCAGTGGACGGCGACGCACTTGTCGACCCTAACCACCCCGGTCATCGTGAAGCCATCAAGACAATTTCACACGTCGACGACGACAAGCACGAGAAGATTACCCAATGGCTCAAAGACGAACTCCACCAGATCGAACATGGGAGTGACCCGCAGAAGTAACGTTCGCGGCTTCAATCAAGGCAGCCAAAGGTTGATTCTCCAGTCGGATATTGTGCACATCCCCGCCGAATTGCCCATGGTATGGACGAATGTGTGGGAAATGTGCTCTGGCCGCTCGAATCATGCACACTTACGCAGTTGCCTAGTCTCGATCTTGCTCCGACGTTCGTGACTGAGATTGAACTGCCGATCGAACGGATCGACGATCTTCATCTTCAACCCACCTTGCGTGGTGGTGGAGCGCCCAGGACCGCTCCACTCTTCCGAAGACCATTCCAGGCAGTGCCGGACGTGTTACCGGATTCACCACGGCCATGAAGACGTGCACACCCAACAGGATTAGTGCGATGATCACAGCGGTCGTGTGCGGTCCTGCCGCGTCGCCATCGGTATGCCAAGAGTTGATGCCAGTAATGATGATCGCCGTAAGTGACGCCAACATCATCCACGCCAGCCCCTTCTGTCCGAGATTGAACTTTCCCCACCTGACTCCAGTTCGGTGAAATGGTCGAGACAACATTCGGCCAACGAATTCAAAGTCACTTCGTTCCGGAAGGAATGCGTCTCGCACGAACCCAAGAACCGCCATGGTGTTGCCAAAGATCACCGCGACCACGAAACCGCCGCCCATTGCGATCACCGCAGCGACGTGCAGGTGAAACAAGTTGGTGTCTTCCATTTCTGATCCCATTGCGAGTCCCGTCAGAAGGGCCGTGGCAAAAGTTACGACGGTCCACCAATGCAGCAGGCGCACGGTCAGGCCAAATCGAAAGATCGCATTCGAATCTCGATGTATCGACCCCGAGGTGTTTCGATCGTGCCCGCTACCCGTCAAACCCGTATGGGGAGATTCATTCACGCTCAGCACTCCCGTCGACGAAGGGTCCCTGTACGTAAAGTACGGTGGAACATCCATCAAGACGAAGGGGCAAACGTCACAATTTCTGTCACGCCGAATGGCCGCGACGAGGAACTCATCTGGTCGTGAATTGAATGGTGTCCCAAGTCGTGAGATTCGGACGCCTCGGTGGTCTAGCCGTCGCTGCGAAGTGGTGTCTGTCACGTCGGGTCCCTGTTCAAGCGCCCAAGAGGTTCGACATGGAGCGGGGGCGTATGAGTGCTGCAGGGTCCCTCAGTCGAAGACAACGTGCTCTCGCGTGGCAAAGGGCTGTCCCCCTTGGAGTCAGTGTCCCCACGGTCGGGTCCTCCAGTCGGAGATTGTGCACGTCCCCTCCGACGCTGGCAGAACTTGAGAGAGTCAAGGCTCGCTTCGTTACAGCGAGGCGGCAGCGATGTCCACGTCTTCCACGTCGCGTCGCTGAGGAGTTCCGGTGAATCCACCGGAGACTTGGCTGAGCGTCGGCATGAGGGTCTCGGACATGAAGTGATCGTACGATTCTTTTGAGTCCCATACCGCGACAACGAGCCACCCACCCTCGGTTGGACCCGAGAAATGGTACTTCTGGCCGGCAGGAAGGACGCCGTTGGGATGGGCGGCACCCAGGACGACCCGATACTGGTCGGCGGTACCGCCTTCAAAGAAGTTAGTGGTGAGATAAGCCATGGTTCCCCTCAGTGGATTGACGTTCGGCGAAGGCTAGTCAGTTCTAGCGATGACGGTGAGGAGATCTTCCTTGGTCATGCGGTGCCATCGTCAGCGCCACAAGTTCACTCGCCTGTCCGAAATCGTGATCGTCAGTCCTCCAACACTAAACAGGACTCACGGACCTCAAGCCAGTGCAAGGTTGCACTTCTCATAGGTCTGGACAGCACCACTTCTTAGGGTGATGCTATCTGTTGCGTCGGGCCGCCATCGATCAATCCCGCAAGCCCGTGGGCACCTTCTATTGGTCCTCCGCGGCCTGAGAGTTCACTCAAGTGCTCCATCTATTCACCGAAGTTTTGCTGGTGCCGTCACCCGAACTATGCAACAATCTCAGCCGTGCCGCTCGGCATGCTTACACCCAAAAGGGGATGAAATGGCCGCTGAATTGATCTTGGAATTTGAGGGAGTGACCACGGTGGAATACGACGCCGTGAACAAGGAACTCGGAATCGACCCAGCGACTGGCGAAGGTGATTGGCCCGACGGAATGTTGGTGCATTCGGCAGGTCTCAGCTCGAATGGAAATTTCGTCGTGACCGAGGTCTGGGACTCCATGGAACATCAAGAGGCGTTCATGCATGACCGCCTTGGCGAGGCTCTTGTCAAGGGTGGCATTTCCGGTCCACCCTTCAGCGTCACTTGGATCGAGTTGATTTCGCACCTGAACCTCGAGGCTTAGGCCCGTCGATCCCTCGGAAGCTCGGAGACCGGTCGCCACGCCGCTGCCCCACGATCTAGTTGGACAGTGGCGTGGGCGGTCGTCTCTTGGCGGAGCCTCGAAGGGCGCGAGAGGAGACAGAACCGGCAGGAGGCGCGAAGGTAGTGGACGGACGCCTGTGGAGATCTCCCGTTGGGGCGACATTCCGTCGCGCCAGTGAACCGAAGGTTCCCCCACCAATCGATGAAGTCACGCTTTGGCAGCACGAACGTTCTTGCGGTGCCATAGATCAGCCAGAACCCTTGTCCATCCGTCACTCCTTGATTCGCCAGTCGGATTGTGGACGTCGGCCCGCCGACTCACCAAGGTGGTTGCGAGTTGTCGCTCGCAAGGTCGATCGGCGCCCTTCATGGCCCGAGTCTTCGGTCGGAGGATACTGATGTTCGTTGGGCAGGAGTTTCAGGTCGTCCTTGGTCCACGTCGACCAAGGTTGGTCATAGACCCGGGCGTCGGGCTTCCGACACGAGTGGCTGCTTCCCGGGATAGGACCGGCAGTGGGTGGCGGCACACGCAATGGGACTCCACTCCGAACGCCCTGCTCTCACACACTGACGACTGCTGCCACGGGCGCAATTGTCTCGCGACAGCCGATGGCCGAAATGTGGGCGCCGGTGTCTGACGGCATCGGCGGTAGCCTCATGAAGCAGAAGGTGCGCCGGACCGTCGGCGTAAGTGGAGTAGCAGCGCCGCCGACCGCGGGTCGGCACTGACCCCGAGACCGAAGGAGGGCGACCTTGCCAGTTACCGACAGCAACGCCCTCAGCGGAAGTGACGATCCGTCTCGCACCGGCACGAAGCAGCCAGACCAGCCATCACGCCGCCGGAGGCGAGTCGTCACGGAATGGCTGATCATCGTGCTTGTCGCGGTCGTAGCATCCTTGCTCGTCCGAACGTTCGTGTTCCAGACCTTCTACATTCCGTCGGGCTCCATGACGCCCACGCTGTTGGTCGGCGACCGCATCATCGTGGACAAGCTCAGCGTCGACTTCGGCACCATTAACATCGGAGACATCGTGGTGTTCAAGGCACCACCCGAAGTGAAATTGGAGTGCAGCGACGCGGTGACCGACCTCGTGAAGCGCGTGATCGGTTTGCCTGGAGACCGACTCACTTCCAAGGGAAACACCATCTATGTGAACGGCAACGCCCTGAAGGAGAACTGGCCGCACTCGGAGCCCCTCGTCACTCAAATCGGCAACGTGACAGTCCCGGCGGGCCAGTACTTCATGATGGGCGACGATCACCCCCACTCGTGCGACAGCCGGACGTGGGGAACGGTGCCGCGCGCCGACATCATTGGCAAGGCATTCATGGAGTTTTGGCCTCTTTCGAGATTCAAGTGGATCTAGGCAATTGACATGAGCCATGTCGCGTCAACGACTCTTGCGCCGTGGCGAGTCCTAGGTTCGACGGCTACTTGCCCTCCACGATGATCGGCAGCAGGGGGGTACGAAAGGATCCGTTGCCCTCCAGGTTGAGAATCACTTCGATTGCCCCTCGACCCGGCGGCACGGCGTAGCCAAGTCGGGACACACTTGAGGCGGTGCCGACGAGCAGCGGAATCTCTATCGAGTCGCCCAGCCCGATGCGGAACTTGATCCTCGGCATGGTCTGAAAGCCCGCGTAACCACCGACCGTCTCGTTGGTATCGGGATCTACCACTCGAGCTGTCACCCCACCGTGCGTCACGATGGCAATCTTCTCCTGGCCCGCATCGCTAATCCGCAGCACGCTCCTGAGATTCCGGCCGGACTTCACCGTGAGGCCATCCTCGACCGAGACACTGATTCTCGTCGGGCAAAGCCAACACCCGCGGTCTGGAAGAAGGAACTTTTCGGGGCGCCGCACCGGCGTGCCCAGACGTGCGGTCTGGATAGCGGAGGAAACCGACAGTCAGATCGACTGCGTCCCCGTAGCGTCCCCGGAGTTCTCCCGCCAGGTCTTCTTCATCGGCGTGCAGCTGGATGTTCACCCTCCCTCGGCCGAAGATGAAGATGGATGACCGATCGAGGTCCTGATCCCCGAAGCACGTCAGCGGTTACGCCGCCGGCACGTCAGGGCAACCGCCAGTGGCGGGGGCAATGCAGATTGGGTAATGGCCTGGCTGCAGTTGCCGTAGTGGTGTTCGGGGCGTCCGCGGACCCACTTGTCTAGATAGGACTACAACTTCACGGGGCAGTCGTCGCAGGTGCTCTTCTTGGACGGCTGACGAATCTTCATCTCAACAGGAAAGTCCAGTCCGGACTTGACTCGTCCAGCCACTGGTCAAACTGATCGAGTTCCGTCGATCGTGGCTCGCTCGAATCTTGTCCAGTCCACTTCAGTCAGTCTTCGCCCTCAGGTTCGTCCCTTCGCCCTACCGGTTGCCGCCCTGGGTCCGCGTAACGTCGCCCTGCACTCTTGATCGAGAGTTTCATCACAATGATGGTCTCACCTTCGCAAAGACCTTTTGGCGGAGGAGGTGGGATTTGAACCCACGGAAGGTTTCCCTTCACACGATTTCCAATCGTGCCGATTCGGCCGCTCTCGCACTCCTCCAGGCCGGTCATCCAATTCTTCGAAATGATTGCCGGCTTGCAAGGCTACCCGAGACCTGACTGGGGTCGACGCGGTAGCCTTTCTACGCCGAGGTCCACAGCGGTGGTCGGGTCCCGTGCGACGACCGTTCGTGAATCGAGTCAGGGGTGGAAGCCAGCAGCTCTCAGCGGATCGTGTTGGGTGCCACGGATCGCCTGACCATCGCTTTGGGCCTCGGCACCTCACAGCGCGCCGTTAGCATGCGTGCATGGCAGATTCGTCCCCGACCCCCACCTCGATCGACGGCGTGACCGCGCTCTACCGCCGTTTTCGTCCGGGCCGATTCGCCGAACTGCGCGGCCAGGACCACGTCGTTCGCGCCCTGCAGGGCGCCGTCAAGAACGACCGGATCGTCCACGCGTATCTCTTCTCGGGACCGCGAGGCACCGGCAAGACTACCGCCGCCCGCATTCTCGCCAAGGCCCTCAACTGCGAGCATCCGCTCGACGGCGACGCCTGCAACGAGTGCGCGAGCTGCGTCGCCATCACCAGGGGGTCGTCGCTCGACGTGATCGAGCTCGATGCGGCCTCCAACAACGGCGTCGACGACATTCGCGAGATCACGGCCGGGGCGTGGCACGGCACCCCGGGCCAGTGGAAGGTCTACATCTTCGACGAGGTGCACCAGCTCTCGAAGGCGGCATCGGCGGCGCTGCTCAAGACGCTCGAGGAGCCGCCCCAGCACGTGGTGTTCGTCCTAGCCACCACCGACCCCCACAAGGTGCTGCCGACCATCCGCTCACGGACCCAGCACCTCGAGTTCCGATTGATCGGCGGTGAGACGCTGAGCTCCTTGCTGCACGACGTCCAAGGAGCGGCCGGGCTGGCGGCCGATGATGCGCTCATCGATGCTGCGGTGCGCCTCGGGCGGGGTTCTGCCCGTGATGCGCTGAGCGCGCTCGACCAACTGATCGCCACCGGATCCTTGAGCGAGACCCAGCCAGAGTTCGATGGGCTCTTCCACGCGCTGGTCCACGCCGACGCGGTCGAGGCGTTGCGCTCGCTGGCGCTGCTGACCCGCGAGGGATGGGACCCCGAGCAGTTGGCCGAGAGTTTCGCCGCGGAGATCCGCCAGGTCTTCCTGCTCCAGGCGGCGCCGGACGTTGCCGACGCCGTCGACGCCGACCGGGATCGGCTCAGTGCGTGGGGCTCGCAGCTGGGACTTGCGCGCACCGTGCGGATTCTCGAGACCATTGGGCGGGCAATGCGTGAGATGAAGAGTGCCCCGGACAAGGTGGTGATTCTCGAGGTGGCGCTGGTGCGTCTCATCAAGCCGGAACTCGACAGTTCGATCGAGGCGCTCGACGAGCGAGTGACCAAGATCGAGCGAGCCGGCGCGCGCCCTGTCGCGGCGCCTTCGTCGACGGCCGGACCCGCGCTGCGTCCAATCGGCTCGACGGGTGGTGCGCCGCCGGTGTCGCCGACGGCCGGACCCGCGGCGACAGTTGCGCCCGCGCCGCCCGCGCCGCCCGCGTCGCCGGGTCCGGGTCCGGGTTCGGGTCCGGGTTCGGGTTCGGGTCGTGCCGCCTCCGACGCAGCGGCCCTGAGCCTGGAGGACGTCCGCGAGCGGTTCGAGCAGCGGGTGGTCCCGCGCACGGCGCGCTCAGCGCAACTGCTTTTGAAGAACGCCAGAGTCTGTTCGTTCGACGGCCAGCGCCTCAGCATCGCCCTGCCCAACGAGGAGATGCGCCAGAACACCGAACACATCGCCCAGGGACTCAGAAGCGCCATGGAGCATGAGTTCAAGGTCAACTTCCAGATCGACTGGATCGTCGACCCGTCCCTCGTCGCCGGCTCATCGGCGCCGTCCTCGCGACCCGCACGTCCCGAGCCCCCGGAGCGGTCCGGCGCCGACGAGGACCCGGCCGGTGACGAGTCTTCCATCGTGGTCGACTCGATGGCCGGTCATCTCATCAGCGAGATGTTCCCGGGTGCCGAGGAGATCTCGTGAGCTACCCGCCACCTCTCCAGGCGGTCGTCGACGAGCTCGGCCGCTTCCCGGGAGTCGGACCGAAATCCGCGCAGCGGATCGCGTTCTGGCTGATGCGCCAGCCGAGCGAGGACGTTGCGCGCCTCGCCCTGGCCCTCGAGGAGATGAAGACGCAGCTCTCGTTCTGCGAGCGGTGCTGCAACATCGCCCAGACGGGCGGACTCTGTCCGATCTGCGCCGACAGCCGGCGCGATCAGACCACAATCTGCGTGGTGGAGAACCCGCCGGACGTCGCCGCCGTCGAGCGCTCGGGTGCCTTCCACGGCACGTACCACGTGCTGCACGGGGTCTTGAACCCGCTGGAGGGCGTCACGCCGGACCGACTCCGGATCCAGGAGCTGCTGCACCGATTGAACGGTCCCGTGAAGGAGATCATCCTCTGCTTCAACTCCAACGTCGAGGGCGACGCGACGGCGATGTACCTCGGCCGGTTGCTCCAGATGCCGGGACTCATCGTCTCACAGCCTGCCAGCGGGTTGCCGGTGGGCGGGGACCTGGAGTTCGCCGATGACCTGACGCTGGGCCGGGCGATCGAGGGGCGACGAGTGCTGGCCGACTAGGCGAAGCGAGCCATGCAGAGGATCCCGACCACGAGGCAGTAGAAGCCGAACGGGCGAAGCGTCTTGGTGGCGAACCACCTGGTCAAGAAGCGCACCGCCGCGTAGGCCGCGCCCATCGCGCAGAGTGCGCCGACCAGCGTCTGCATCCGTACGCCGTCGCCGAGGGGGCCCATGAGCGACGGGAGCTTGTAGAGTCCGGCGACCAGTATGACGGGAGTGGCGAGCAGGAAGGAGAAGTTAGCGGCCTCCTCGTGGTCGAGCTGGCCGAGGAGTCCCGACACCATGGTGACCCCGCTGCGCGAGATTCCCGCCAGGAGAGCCAGGATCTGCGACGACCCGATGGCGAGTGCCCCCGGGGCGCTCATCGTGTCCAGCGTCCGGTGGCGCACGTGGCGGCCCTGCGAGCCCACCATGCGCTCGCCGACCAGCAGCAGCACCCCGTTGACGGTGAGGAATATGGCGGCGGCGAGGGGCTTGGCGAAGAGAACCCGCAGGGCGCGCTCGAGGAACAGTCCGGCCACGCCGACCGGGACGCTGCCGATCGCCAAGACGAGCAAGAGCCGGTAACCGCGGTCCATCGTGGGGTCCCCGAGCCGCCACATCGACGACAGGCCGTCGGTCCGCGAGCGAGAGATCTGGCGGCCGAGTCCGCTGAAGAGGGCCAGCCACGTCCTTCGGTAGTAGAGGAGCAGTCCCAGGGCCGTGCCGACGTGCAGGCCGACGAGAAAGACGAGGAAGAAGGACTGGGAGGCTGACTGGCTGCTGACCAGGTTGTGCCAACCCAGCAGAGCGGGTACGAGGATTCCGTGGCCCAGGCTCGAGATGGGGAAGAGTTCGGTGATCCCCTGGACCAGACCCATCACCACGGCCTGAAAGTAGCTGAGGGTCACGTGCACGTCATCACGCTAAACGACGGTGCACCCGTCGCGCGACTGGTTTCGGACAGACTGGGGAGGTGCGCTTCCTCACGATCGTTCGTCATGCCAAGTCCAAGCCCGCCACCCCCGGGGAGCCCGACTACGACCGGAGGCTGAGCTCGCGAGGGCGCAGGGAATGCGAGCGGCTGCGGGCGTGGGCGAGCGACCCAGAGGCGCTCGGTCGCTTCGGCCCCACGACCGCGCTGGTGAGCGCCGCCGCGCGCACTCGAGAGACGTTCGAACGAGCCTTCGACGGAACGGCGTTCGTCGCGGCCGAGGAGTTCAGCGACCTGATCTACAACGGCCATCGGGAGGTGAGCGCCGAGGATCTCCTGCTCGAGCTGGCCCGGGTCGATCCGGTGACGTCCTCGTTGCTGGTCGTCGCGCACAATCCCACCGTGTACGAAGTGGTGAGCAGCCTCGCAATGGAGCTTCCCGAATCGCTGCGCGCCTTCCACTATCCACTAGGCGGCGCCTACGTGCTCGCGCTGCCCGGCGACGAGCCGATCGGGCTGGGCCGCTACGAGCTGGTCGCGAGCTTCGTTCCCGACTAGAGGGTGCGAAGGATCGCCGCGTCGCCTTGGCCCCCGCCGCCGCAGAGCGCGACCGCCGCGACGCCGCCGCCGCGACGCTGGAGCTCCAGGAGCACACTGAGCGCGATGCGCGTTCCCGACACGCCGACAGGGTGTCCCAGGGCGATCGCGCCGCCGTTGACGTTCACCTTGTCCTCGTCGATTCCGAGGTCGTCCATCGAGGAGAGTCCCACCGCGGCGAAGGCCTCGTTGATCTCGAAGAGGTCCAGGCCCTTCACGTCCAGCCCGGCCTTGGCGGCCGCCCTGGTGATGGCGCGTGATGGCTGGGTGAGCAGCGAGGCGTCCGGCCCGGCCACCTGGCCGTAGCTGACGAGCTCGCCGATCGGCGTGAGCCCGAGCTGCTTGGCGCGGTCGGCCGACATCACGAGCACCGCCGCACCGCCGTCGGAGATCTGCGAGGCGTTGCCCGCGGTGATCGTGCCGTCCTTCTCGAAGGCCCCGCGAAGCTTCCCGAGCGACTCCACGGTGGTCTCCATCCGAACGCCCTCGTCGGTCGTGATGATCAGCGGGTCGCCCTTGCGTTGGGGCACCGACACGCCGACGATCTCCTCGGCGAACTTGCCAGAAGCGATCGCCGCGCCGGCGAGTTGGTGGCTGCGAGCGGAGAACTCGTCCTGGCGCGCGCGGGTGATGCGTCCATTGTTGTAGCGCTCGGTGGAGAGGCCCATGGCGCACTGATCGAAGGCGCAGGTGAGCCCGTCGAACATCATGGAGTCCACGACCTTCTGGTCGCCGAGCCGGTAGCCGGCGCGCGCGCCGGGCAGGAGGTACGGCGCGCTGGTCATCGACTCCATGCCGCCGGCGATGATGATGTCGGCCTCGCCCGCGCGGATCATGAGGTCGGCCAGGTAGATCGTCTGCAACCCTGAGAGGCACACCTTGTTGATGGTGGTGGCGTTCACGGTCATGGGGATGCCGGCCTTGACCGCAGCCTGGCGGGCGGTGATCTGGCCCTGGCCGGCCTGGAGCACTTGGCCCATCAGAACGACGTCGACGGTGGCCGGGTCCACGCCGGTCTTGTCCAAGACTCCCTTGATGGCGGCGCCCCCAAGGTCCATCGCACTCAGCGAGGCGAAGGCCCCCGAGAGCTTCCCAATGGCGGTACGGCTTCCAGCGACGATGACACTACGCGACATGACTGCTCCTTTGTGCTCCAACTCGGAACTGATAATCACGATAGACGGTCGCGCGCCAGGCCCCAAAGGGTGCTGAGCAGGCGCGACGATCACGGGCGGGGCGACGCCGAGACGCCGGGTGGCGTCCGACGGGATCGCGGTGGCGCCAGGGGGAGAGGCGCTCCTCGCCGCGGCGACGCCACGGGAACCTGAGAATCGAGGCGGTGTTGGTTGGAGCGCAACCTCGTGCTCGCGACGGGCAACTAACCTCGCCCAGGTGAGTGAGATTCTTGATGCCGTGCGAGCGGGCGCGTCGAGCGAGGTCCTGAGCGCGACCCCGATGCCCGCCACGACGCGCGCGGCCTTCGTCCGGCGCGACGAGCAGGGCATGTTCGAGGGGATGGCGAGCAAGGACAAGGATCCGCGGCGCAGCCTGCACGTCGAGGAGGTGCCCGTTCCCGAGCTCGCGCCCGACGAGGTCTACATCGCGGTCATGGCCTCGTCGATCAACTTCAACACGGTGTGGACCAGCATCTTCGAGCCGTTGCCGACCTTCGGCTTCCTCGACCGCCTCGCCAAGGAGACCTTCTGGGGCAAGCGCCACTCGCTCGACTATCACGTGGTGGGTTCGGACGCCTGCGGGGTCATCCTGCGGGCCGGCTCGGCGGTGCGCAACTGGAAGGTCGGCGACGAGGTCACGGTCCACTGCAACTACGTCGACGACCAGGACCCGAGCAGCCACGACGACTCGATGCGTTCGAGCACGCAGCGCATCTGGGGCTTCGAGACGAACTTCGGCGGGCTCGCCGACATCTGCGTGGTGAAGGCCAACCAGCTGATGCACAAGCCCGCCCACCTGACGTGGGAGGAGGCGTCGGTGAACGCGCTGTGCAACTCGACGGCCTATCGCATGCTGGTCTCGCGCAACGGCGCTCCGGTGACCCAGGGCGACCGGGTCCTCATCTGGGGGGCGTCGGGGGGCATTGGTTCCTTCGCGGTCCAGCACGTGCTCAACTCGGGCGGCACCCCGATCGGCGTGGTCTCGAGTGCGAACAAGGTCGAGACGCTCCACGAACTCGGCTGCCTGCACGTCATCAACCGCGAGGAGATGGACTACCGGTTCTGGAAGGACCCGCACACCCAGGACGAATCCGAGTGGCGCCGGCTCGGAAAGGACATACGCGCGCTCGTCGGCGATGATCCCGACATCGTCTTCGAGCACCCCGGGCGTTCCACCATGGGCGCGAGCGTCTTCGTGGCCAAGCGCGCCGGGACGATCGTGACCTGCGCGGCGACGAGCGGCTACATGATCGAGTACGACAATCGCCACCTCTGGATGAAGCTCAAGACCATCAAGGGCTCGCACTTCTCGAACTACCGCGAGGCCTGGGCAGCGAATCAGACCATCATCGATGGCAAGGTCGTGCCGCCGCTGTCGGCGGTCTTCGGACTCGAGCAGGTCGGCGAAGCCGCCTACGAGGTCCATCACAACCGCCACGAGGGCAAGATCGGGATCTTGTGCGTCGCCCCCCGCGAAGGCCTCGGCGTCACGAATCCCGAGCTGCGCGCCAGCGTAGGCGAGAGACGCCTGACGATCTTTCGGCGCCACGACAGGGAGTAGGCATGGAACAGTTGCTCACCGAGATCGACCACGTGGCCATCGCAGTGCACGACCTCGACGCGGCGATCTCGTGGTACGAGCGGGCCTTCGGCGCCACGGTCGAGCATCGCGAGACGGTCGAATCCGACGGCGTCGCCGAGGCGCTGCTGCGAGTGGCCGATTCGTACATCCAGCTGCTGATGCCGACGCGTGAGGACTCGCCGGTCGCCAAGTACCTCGAGAGGAAGGGCGAAGGCCTGCATCACGTCGGCTACCGGGTTGACGACTGCGCCAAGGCGCTCGAATCGGTCAAGGCGGCGGGCGGGCGCGTCATCGACGAGGCTCCGCGGCCGGGCTCTCGTGGCACGATGGTCGCTTTCGTGCACCCCAAAACGTCCTTTGGAACGTTGATCGAGCTCGTCCAGGAGCCGGGCTGAGCGGTCGACCGGCGCTCCGCGCCTCGCGATGAACTGATTCGCGCCACCTTCGTCGGTCCCGGGACGGGGCCTGACCACCACCGATCCCGCTCTCGGCGAGAGCCGCGTCGAATTGCCGAGAAGGATCGGACCTGTCCCGGGACCGGGTGGCTGGCGCGGTACTCGCCGCTGATGTCGACGGCGAGCTGTTGGGAACGTCTCGATACGCTTCTCCCTCGATGACTTCCTCACCCGCCGAGGTGGCCACATCGGCTACGTCGTCCCGCCCAGATTCCGTCGCCGGGCTTCGCGACCGAGATGCTGCGCCAAGCCGCGGAGGTCGCCCACGTGGAAGGCCTCAGCCGGCTTCCGCTCACGTGCGACGACAACAACACCGGTTCCGCGACCGTCGTCGAGCGCTACGGCGGGGTGCTCGAGACAGCGGCGAACGATGACGGCGGAGTGCTGAGGCGCCGGTGCTGGATCGAGCGTTCGCCCGACCGCGAGCGACCAGAGGGAGGGGGCCGTCGCCCACCCAAGACCGCGCCCGTCGACTGCACCCCAACCCGTCGGGAGTTCGCTCCTCTACTTGCGGGTAATGGCGCTCTTCACTCGTCATTCACGTGGCCCGCGGTCTCGATGACGGAGCCCCTTCGCGTGTTGAATCCCTTGTGGGTAGCCTTGGCGTTCATGGAACACACAATGTCGGAACGTTTGGAGCAACTCGAGTCCCGTAAGGCGCAGGCCCGCAGCGCCGGCGGCGAAGTCGCCATAGAGCGCCACCACGCCAAGGGAAAGCTGACCGCCCGCGAGCGCGTCGAATACCTCCTCGACGAGGACTCGTTCCAGGAACTCGACATGTTGAACCGTCATTACGCGTCGGGCATGGGCCTCGAGGACACGCGACCCTACACCGACGGGGTCATCACGGGCTTCGGCAAGATCGACGGCCGCAAGGTCTGCGTCTACTCCCAGGACTTCACGGTCTTCGGCGGCGCGCTCGGCGAGACCCACGGCGAGAAGATCCACAAGATCATGGACATGGCCACGACGATGGGCGTGCCGATCATCGGCCTCAACGACGGCGCGGGCGCGCGGATACAGGAGGGCGTCGCCGGGCTGAACGCCTACGGCGGCATCTTCTACCGCAACGCCAAGGCCTCGGGCGTCGTCCCCCAGATCTCGGTGATCCTGGGCCCCTGCGCGGGCGGGGCGGTCTACTCGCCGGCCCTCACCGACTTCATCTTCATGGTCAAGGACACCAGCCACATGTTCATCACCGGTCCCGACGTCGTCAAGACGGTGACCGGCGAGGACGTCACTCTCGAAGAGCTCGGGGGCGCCCTGACCCACGCGACCAAGTCCGGCGTGGCGAACTTCGTGATGCCCGACGAGAAGAGCGTGCTCGACGAGGTGCGCTACCTGCTCTCGTTCCTGCCTTCGAACAACATGGAGGAGCCTCCCCGGATCCTGATCGGCGACGAGGCGGACCGGCTCTGCGAGAACCTGCGCGACCTGCTGCCGGTCTCGCCCAACCAGCCCTACGACATGAAGAAGGTCATCACCTCGGTCGTCGACGGCGGGGACTACATGGAGGTTCACGCCACCTACGCCCGCCAGATCACCTGCGGATTCGCGCGGATCGACGGCCACAGCATCGGCCTGGTGTCGAACCAGCCCCAGGTCCTGGCCGGGGTGCTCGACATCGAGTCGAGCGAGAAGGCGGCGCGCTTCGTGCGCACGTGCGACGCGTTCAACATCCCCATCGTGACCTTCGTCGACGTGCCGGGCTTCATGCCCGGCGTCGACCAGGAGTACAACGGCATCATCCGCCACGGTGCGAAGCTGCTCTACGCGTTCTGCGAGGCCACGGTCCCGCGCATCTGCATCATCACGCGCAAGGCCTACGGCGGCGCCTACGTCGTCATGAACTCGAAGTCGATCGGCGCGGACCTGGCCTTCGCGTGGCCCACGGCCGAGCTGGCGGTGATGGGATCGGCGGGGGCGGTGGAGATCGTCCATCGCCGCGACCTGCTCGATTCCGCCGACCCCGATGCGCTCCGCGCCGAGCTGATCGAGGACTACGAGGAGCGCTACGCCACGCCGTACATCGCCGCCGAACGCGGGTTCATCGATGACGTCATCGACCCGGCGGAGACCCGCCGCATCCTCAGCCGGTCGCTCGACATGCTGCGCGGCAAACGTGAGGACCTGCCCAAGCGCAAGCACGGAAACGTTCCGCTGTGAGTTACGGGCTGCCCCCTCGGCCCGAACTGCCCGGCGAGGAGCTGGCGGCGGTCATCGCCGCGGCCGAGGAGGTCCTGAGGGCCGTGCCGAACGTCGTGGTCGACAAGGCGCCGAGCTGGCGCTTCTCGGGGCGCTGGTTCAACAGCGGTCCCTACTCGATGCGCCGCCCGCAACGCTCGAGCTAGGCGCCCTCCACGAACTCCAAGAGGTCGCTCATGATCGCGCCGAGCGAGTAGTCCTTCGGGGTGTAGACCGCCGAGACGCCGGCGTCGCGCAGCGCCTGCGCGTCGTCGTCGGGCACGATGCCCCCGACGACCACCTTGGCGTCGACGCCGGCCTCGCGCAGTCCTTCGAGCACGCGCGGCACCAGCGCCAGGTGCGAGCCCGAGAGGATGGAGATGCCCACGATGTCCACGTCCTCGTCGCGCGCCGCCGCGACGATCTCCTGCGGCGAGAGGCGAATTCCCTGGTAGACGACCTCGAATCCGGCATCGCGCGCCGCGACGGCGATCTGCTCGGCGCCGTTGGAGTGACCGTCGAGCCCGGGCTTGGCCACGAGGATCTTCGGCGGGGTCCCTCGAGCAGCGGTGACGGCCTTGGATCGCTCGACGAGAGCGGCGAATTCGACGCCGCGGCTGGCGACGCCCGCGCGCACCCCCGTGGGCGCGCGGTACTCCCCGAACACGGCCCTCAGCGCATCAGCCCATTCACCGGTCGTGCCGCCGGCCTTGGCCAGCGCGATGGTGGGCACCATGATGTTGTCGCTCGGCTGGGAGCTGCGCGCCACCCGGGTCAGCTCCGAGAGAGCATCACGCACCGCGCTCTCGTCGCGCTGGGCCCTCCACGCGGCGACGTCGGCGATCATCTCGCGCTCGAACGCCGGGTCGACCGTCATCACCGCCGCAATCGTGGTGTCGCTCGTGAGGGGCGACTCGGCCGTCTCGACGAAGCTATTGACCCCGACCACGACCTGCTCGCCGGATTCGATTCGTGCGATGCGCTCGGCCTGGCTCGCCACGAGGCGGCTCTTCAGTTCATCGACCGCCGCGAACGCGCCGCCCAGGGCGAGCACGTCCTCGAGCTCGCCCTGGGCGGCCACCGTGAGCTCGCGCACCTTGGCGTCCATGACCTGGGATCCGGCGAAGATGTCGGGGTACTCCAGCAGGTCGCTCTCGTAGGCCAGTACCTGCTGCATGCGAAGGCTCCACTGCTGGTCCCACGGGCGCGGCAGGCCCAACGCCTCGTTCCACGCGGGCAGTTGGATCGATCGGGCCCGCGCGTCGGCCGACAGGGTCACGCCGAGCATCTCGAGCACGATGCGCTGGACGTTGTTCTCGGGCTGCTGCTCGGTGAGGCCGAGCGAGTTCACCTGCACGCCGTAGCGGAAGCGTCGCAGCGAAGGGTCGTCGACCCCGTAGCGGGTGCGGCAGATCTCGTCCCACATTGCGGTGAACGTGCGGATCTTGGCGATCTCCTCGATGAAGCGCACCCCGGCGTTGACGAAGAACGAGATGCGCCCCACCACGCGCGGCATCTGTGTCGGCTCGACCTTTCCCGAATCACGCACCGCGTCGAGCACGTCGATCGCGGTCGCCAGCGCGTACGCGATCTCCTGGACCGGCGTGGCGCCCGCCTCCTGGAGGTGGTAGCTGCAGACGTTGATCGGATTCCACCTGGCGACGTGGTTGATCGCGTAGCAGATCATGTCGACGGTCAGGCGCTTGGAGGGCTCGGGGGCGAAGATGTAGGTCCCGCGGCTGAGGTACTCCTTGACGATGTCGTTCTGGGTGGTGCCCGCCAGGCGCGAGAGGTCGGCGCCCTGCTCGTCGGCGAGCGCGAGGTAGAGGCCCCACAGCCAGGCCGCGGTGGCGTTGATCGTCATCGAGGTGTTCATCTCCTCGAGCGGGAGGCCGTCGAGGAGCTGGCGCATGTGGCCGAGGTGCGCCACCGGCACGCCGACCTTGCCCACCTCGCCCGTCGCCGCGGCCGCGTCGGGGTCGTACCCGGTCTGGGTCGGGAGATCGAACGCAATGGAGAGACCGGTCTGGCCCTTGGCGAGATTGCTCCGGTACAGCTCGTTGGACTTCACCGCGCTCGAGTGGCCCGAGTACGTGCGCATCACCCACGCCTTGGAGCGCTCAGCCATGTCTCCCCTTCTGCTCGATCTACCTAAGGACGGTAGTCGTAGAAGCCCTGACCTGATTTGCGACCGAGACGGCCTTCGGCGACCATCTGGCGCAGCAGCGGCACCGGGGAGAAGTTGGCGTCGTCGAAAGCCGCGTGCAGCGCGTCGAGGATTGCCACCGACGTGTCCAGGCCCACCAGGTCGAGCAGCGCGAACGGCCCCATCGGGAAACCGCAGCCGCCCTTCATCGCCACGTCGATGCCCTCCTGGGTCGCGGCGCCCTGCTCGAGGAGTCGCACCGCGTTGTTGAGGTAGGGGAACAGCAGGGCGTTGACGATGAAGCCCGCCTGGTCCTTGACCTCGACCGGCTCCTTGGCGCAGGCCAGGGCGAAGTACGTGACGGCGGCAATCGTCTCATCGCTCGCACAGAGGGGGCGAACGATCTCCACGAGCGGCATGACCGACGCCGGATTGAAGAAGTGCACGCCGCAGACGCGCTCCGGATGCGAGATTCCTGTGGCGAGTTCCATCACCGAGAGGGTGGAGGTGTTGGTGGCGAGGATCGCGGTGGGGCTCATCACGCGGTCCAGCTCGGCGAAGACGGCCTTCTTCACGGCGATGTCCTCCACGACGGACTCGATGACGAGCTCGCAGTCGGCCAGGTCGTCGAAGGACATGGTCGTGGACACGCGCGACCGGATGAGCGCGGCGTTGGCGTGGGTGTGCTTCTGCTTCTCGACCTGCTTGGCCAGGGACCTCTCGAGGCCGTCCAGCATGGCGTCGAGTGTCTCCTGATTTCGGCTGCGCAGCACGACGCTCGCCCCGGCCGTCGCCACGACTTCGGCGATGCCGCTGCCCATGATCCCCGAACCGACGATGCCCACCTTTTGAAAGTTCATCCTGCGAACATTACTGGCCGGTAAGGGGCGGCCGCGCCGGGGCCGCGAGCGGGCTTCGTTCGATAGCCGCGGAGGGATGGATTCTTGGGCCGCGAAACGGCCTCCGGGGCGAGACCGACGCCGGTCAGGCCTCTTTGACGCTGACCGACTCGATCACGACGCGTTCACGGGGCTTACCCGAGGGCGAGCCGAGGGCGTTGATCGCCTCGACGACGTCGAGTCCCTTGACCACCTTGCCGAACAGCGCGTACAGCGGAGGCAGGCGCATTCCGTCGGGCCCCGAGATCACGAAGAACTGGGAGCCGTTCGTGTTGGGTCCGGCGTTGGCCATCGCGAGCGAGCCGAGCTCGTAGCGGCCGGGCTTGGGGAGCTCGTCGTCGAATCGGTAGCCCGGTCCGCCGGTGCCGTTGCCGGTGGGGTCGCCACCCTGGAGCACGAAACCGGGAATGACGCGGTGAAAGATGACGCCGTCGTAGTAGTGCCAGCGCGCCAGGAAGACGAAGTTGTTGACGGTGACCGGCGCGCCGAGGGCGTCCAGAAGGATCTCCAGGGTTCCCTTGGAGGTCACCATCGTCGCGGTGTAGGTCTTGGCCGTGTCGATGATCATCGGTGGGGCAGCGTCAAAATGCTGGCGCGGCTCGCTGGTGCCGTCAGGGTTGGGGGTCGTGTCGGTCATGTTGTCCTAACTCGCGCTGTTCGAAATCGTGACCGAGAGCATACGGTTGGTCACCAGGGGCGGTACGCCGCTGCTACTGGCCGGGTTGCCCTCGCCGCTGATCTTCATCACCGCGCTGGCACCGCTGATGACCTGACCGAAGAGCGAGTATGTGTTCGACAGCGTCTCGCCCTGAGAGCCAGTCACGATGAAGAACTGGCTGCCGCCGGTGTGGGGCGAGCCTGTGTTGGCCATCGCGATCGAGTACAGCGGGTACGTTGGCTTGCCGGCCTTGGGGTATTCGTCGCCGATGGTGTAGCCGGGTCCGCCTGAGCCGGTGCCGGTCGGGTCGCCGCCCTGGATCATGAAGCCCGGGATGACGCGGTGGAAGATCACGCAGTTGTAGAACTTGTGCTCGGCGAGGAAGACGAAGTTGTTGGTCGTGATCGGCGCCGTGGCGGCGTCGAGTTTCACGACGAAGTTGCCGGCCGTGGTGACGAAGTGCGCGTAGTAGGTCAGCGACTTGTCGATGGCCATGGCCGGGGCTTTGGCCCACGTGAGGGTATTGACCGTGGTGGAGGTCGACTTCGGACAGCCTGCAGCAACAGCCATGGCGTTGGCCTTTGACTGGGCGGCGGACTCGGTCGCCGAGGGGATCGTGGTCGTGGACCCCGTAGCGGAGGCGGTCGTCGTGGTCGCCAGGGTGGGCGTGGTCTTCGAGCCGCCCGCGAAGAGCAGCGCCCCGGTACCGACGACGAGGATGGCCACGATGACGACGATGACGGCGCGTCGAATCGACTTGCGCCGCTTGTTCGCGCGCTGCATCGCTTCGAGCTTCTGACGGCGAGCCGCCTTCTGACGTTCTCGTTTGGAAGTTGCCATGGTTGCGACTTTAGTAGCGATTTGGAATGCCTCCGACTGACTCAACTAGTTTTGTGGCATGGCACTGATCGTTCAAAAGTTCGGTGGGACATCGGTGGGCAACGCCGAACGCATTCGCGACGTCGCGGAACACGTGGGGAGGACCCGCGAAGCCGGCAATGACGTCGTCGTCGTCGTTTCGGCGATGGGCAAGTTCACCGACGACCTGATCCGCATGGCTGACGAGGTCTCTCCGACGCGGCCGCCTCGCGAACTGGACATGCTGCTGACCGCGGGCGAGCGAATATCCATGGCGCTGGTCTGCATGGCACTGTCCGCACGCGGCGTCGAGTCGGCATCGTTCACTGGCTCCCAGGCCGGGATCATCACCGATACTGACCACACGCGCGCCAAGATCCTTGAGATACGCCCGGACCGCATTCGAGAGGCGATCGACGCCGGGCTCGTGCCCGTCGTGGCCGGCTTCCAGGGAGTCTCGACCGAGAAGGACATCACCACCCTGGGCCGTGGGGGCTCGGACGTGACGGCGGTGGCGCTGGCGGCCGCGCTCAAGGCCGACGTCTGCGAGATCTACACCGACGTCAAGGGCGTCTATTCCGCGGATCCTCGTGTCGTGCCCAAGGCCCGGCAACTCGCCGTGGTCTCCTTTGACGAGATGATGGAGATGGCCGCCACCGGCAGTCGGGTCCTGATGCTTCGTTCCGTCGAGTTCGCGCGCCGCCACGGAGTGCCACTGCACGTTCGATCAAGTTTCACCTGGGAACCAGGAACCTGGATTGTGGAGGAGGACCCCACCATGGAGCAAGCCGTCGTACTGGCCATCACTGATGACGCGTCGGAGGCGAAGATCACGGTCGGTGGCGTGCCCGACCGGCCCGGCGTCGCCGCACAGCTCTTCCGCGAGCTGGCCGATCGTGGCATCAACGTCGACATGATCGTCCAGAACACCGGAACCAACGGGCTGACCGACATCTCGTTCACGGTCGCCATGACCGACCTTGACGTCGCTCGCGAAGCCTGCGACGAGGTGAAGGTGGAGATCGGCGCGGCCATGGTCACCACCGACGACAACATCGGCCGCGTCTCGGTCGTCGGCGCCGGCATGAAGTCGAGTCCCGGAGTGACCGCCCTGATGTTCGAGACGCTGTTCGAGAACGGCATCAACATCGAGATGATCTCGACGAGCTCCATCCGCATCTCGTGCGTGCTTCGTGCGGACCGGGTCGCCGACGCGGTGCGTCACCTCCACACCGCCTTCGGTCTCGATGCGGCCTCGTCCTAGACTGAGCGCATGCGAGTAGCAATTGTCGGGGCCACTGGCCAGGTAGGGACCGTGATGCGCGCGATCCTGCGCGAGAGGAACTTTCCCGTCGACGAGATCCGGTTCTTCGGCTCCGCCCGATCGGCCGGGACGTTCCTGGACTGGCAGGGCCAATCCGTCGAGGTCGAGGACGCCGCCACGGCGGACTTCCGCGGCATCGACATCGCTCTGGCCTCGTCGGGCGCGACGTCGTCCAGGACGCTCTCGCCGCGCCTCGCCGCCGCCGGGGCGATCGTTATCGACAACTCCTCGGCCTGGCGCATGGACCCCGACGTCCCGCTGGTGGTGGCGGAGGTCAATCCCCACGCGCTTCGCTCGATCCCCAAGGGGATCGTCGCCAACCCCAACTGCACGACCATGGCCGCGATGCCGGTCCTGATGCCCCTCCACGCGGCGGCGGGGCTGCGAACCATGGTCGTGGCCACCTATCAAGCCGTGAGCGGTGCGGGCCGCGAAGGCGTCGACGAGCTCGCCACCCAGCTCGAGGCCTCGCTCGAGTTCAACGTGCGGGTCCTCACCTTCGACGGCGCGGCGATCGCGATGGCCGAGGGCGCCAAGTTTCCGGCGACCATTGCCCACAACGTGATTCCGATGGCCGGTTCCATCGTCCCTGACGGCTCGCTCGAGACCGGCGAGGAGCAGAAGCTGCGCGACGAGAGCCGAAAGATCCTGGAGATCGGCGGCCTCCTGGTCGACGCGACGTGCGTGCGGGTTCCGGTGTTCACCGGCCACTCGTTGGCGATCACCGCAGGTTTTGAACGGCCCATCTCGCCCGACGAGGCGAAGGCGATCCTGGCGGCCGCTCCTGGAGTGGTGCTGCACGACATGCCGACGCCCCGCTTGGTCGCCGGCCAGGACCCGACCTACGTGGGACGGATTCGTCACGCCCAGACGGTTCCCAACGGGCTGTCGCTGTTCCTGAGCAGCGACAACCTGCGCAAGGGTGCGGCGCTCAACGCGGTCCAGATCGCCGAGGAGATCCTGAAGCTTCGCTAGTCGGCGCCGTCCAGACCGACCTGGCGTCGAGCCAAGTTGACGCAGTGGTCGCCGAAGCGCTCGTAGAAGCGGGCGAGCAGCGCCAACTCCACGGCCACCGGCAGCGCCATCGAACCCGAGGTCAGCTCGGCGGTGAGCGACACGTGCAGATCATCGAGCTCGTCATCGATGTCCTCGATCGCGCCGATCATCTCGAGCTTGCCGTCGATGATGATGTCCGTCGCTTCGCGCCAGATCATCGTCGCCACTTCTCCCATCCGCTCGACGAGGCCGCGGCTGCGGGGCGACATCTCGCTGCCGAGCCCGCGCGCCGCCCGACGCGCCACGTGCTCGGCCAGGTCGCCGTTGCGCTCGACTTCCGGCAGTATCCGCAGCAACGTCAGCAGCGTGCGGCGCGACTCCGGGTTGGGCGATGGTTCGTGGAGCAACTGCAGCTCGGCCTTGGCCACCATGGCGTTGACGAGGTTGTCGATGGTGACGTCCTGCTCGACGATTCGCTTCGCCAGCTCCCGGTCGTTGGCGAGCAGCGCGTGGGTCGCTCCGGCGATGGCCTCACCCACGAGGGCGAAGACCTGGACGATCTCCTGGTGAAGTTCGGGGAGGACGTCGGCTTCGGGGGTTTCCTGGTCTACGGTCTCGTTGTTGGAGGCGAAAAAGCGGAACATGGCGAAAGGCTACTGCCGTGTCGCAGGCCTTCTCTAGGGTGTGAACTAACTAACTGAGGGAGAAGACCAATGCTGGCAATCGTGTGCGGTGCTGCCGGGCTCATCCTCGGCACGGTGGCGACGTGGGCGTTGTCGCTGAAGCGCTCGCAGGCCCTGCGCGACAGCGCCACCCAGGCCAGGGCCGACCTGGCCGTGCGGGACTCGCAGCTGGACGCGGCCCACGAGACGCTCGCGCGCGAGCGCGCCGATCACGAGAGCTCGCTCGCGAACATGGAGCTGACGTTCGAGAGCATGTCCAACCGCGTGCTGGCCCAAACCGTCGAGCAGTTCAACCAGTCCCAGGAGCGGGTCCTGAAGGAGCGTGATTCGAAGCTCGATCTCACCCTCAAGCCCCTCGAAACCCTGCTGGATGAGTACAAGAAGAACCTTGCCGACTTCAACAAGGAGCACGCGGGCGCTCTCTACGACGTGAAGACCCGCGCCGGCGAACTGCTGGCGGCCCAGCAGAAGACCCACGACGAGACCCGCCGGCTCAATCAGCTGCTGGGGCGGGGCGACCAGCGCGGCCACTGGGGCGAAGTGCAGCTGGAGAACGTCATGGAGGCATCGGGGCTGCGCCGCAACATCGATTACGACCTGCAGGTCACGGGAGTGAACGACACCGGCAGATCCCTGCGGCCGGACTGCGTGGTGAAGATGCCCAACAACGCCAGCATCGCCATCGACGCGAAGTTCCCCTTCGACGCGTTCGAGGCGGCCCAGGGCCTCGAGGATCCCGAACAGCGCCGAGCCAAGTACCTCGAGCACGCGGCGGCTCTGCGCAGCCACGTCAAGACCCTGAAGGAGAAGTCGTACTGGGAGGTCATCACCCCGGCGCCGGAGTTCGTGGTCTGCTTCGTGCCGAGTGACTTCGCGATAACGGCGGCCTTCGACGCCGACGCCGAGCTCCACTCCTACGCGGCCAAGGAGCGGGTCCTGATCGTCGGCCCCACCAATCTCCTGTCGCTCCTGTGGTCGGTCGCGATGGTGCTGCGCCAGCACGACGCGACGCTGAACGCGGAGGAGATCCTCAAGATCGCCGAGACCATGGTCGAACGGATTCGTCTCGTGGCCGAGCCGATCGTGAAGATGGGCCGGTCCCTTGATGACACGATCGACTCGTACAACAAGATGGTGAAGTCGGTGGAGGCGCGTCTCATCCCGGTCGCGCGCAGCATGCGCGGAATGGGAGGAGCCCAGAGGGCCAAGCCGGTGCCCGAGCTCGGGTCCCTTCACGAACCGATCAGCAGGCTCAACGAGGATCGCTGGGGTGTCGGACCGGAAAACGAGCTACCCGAGGGAGCGTCGGAGATACTCGATCTCGAGGCGTTGGAGGAAGAGTAGCGACGGGATTCTGCGGCCTGCGTGGTGAAATTCCCGGAGTGAGTAAGTTCTTACGACGTGGCCCGCACTCGAGCTCAACGTCGCCGACACACGGTGTTCCTGACTGTCGCGTTGATCGTGACGCTGGTGCTGCTGCTCTTCGGACGCGACATCACCCGCTCGGCGCACGGGGCGATAAGCCCGCGGCGCAGCGAGGACCGCAGCTTCGGCCAGTTGGCGAATCTGCTGATTAGCCAGGAGAACGCCTTCGACGCACAGTGCACGTCGCTGCTCACCAGCGGCCAGTCCCTGACCCGGCCGGTCTTCGCGGCGCAGCTCTCACAGTTGAGCGCGCAGCTGGCGCTGTGGACGGTAGAGGCCTCGCAGCTGCGCCGCCCGGTGCTGGCGCACAACGTCAACGACGTCGTTGCCCAGGTGACCGAGCAGAGGGTCGACGACTACCAATCGATCCTCGCGGCCGTCGCCCGGTCGCTCACGTTGCCGTGGACCGACCAGGCCCCGGCCGGTCTGGGCGCCGTCGCCGCGCAGGCGTCCCTGACGTCGACGAGCCGGCGCTGGGACCGGGCCGACCGGTCGCTCGTGGGTGAACCCGGCCACGTGACACTGGCCGCCACGATGAACGGCACCGCACTGCTCGACCTCTCCTCGATCGTCCACTCGCTTCAGGAATCGCCGACCCTGGCCCTCGCACGGGGAGTGGGAATCACCGCGATATCGGTCTCGCCCGCTGCGTTGCCGGCGCCTCCGGGGGAGCTGCTGATGCCGCCCTCGAGTTCGATCGACCTTGGCGTGTCGGTGTCCAACGCCAGTTACGTCGACCAGCCGGTGACCCTAATTGTGACTTTGGTCCCAACCAGCGATCATGGTCCTAGCCAGAGCCAGAGCATGCAGACCGTGCTCGGCCCGCTCAAGTCGTTTGCGTTCGAGCCGAAGGCCTTGGCGACAATCGCCAGTGAAAAGGCGACGTTGCGAATCACGCTCAAGGGGGCGCCCGCGGCCGCGGCCCTGACTCGTGTTCGTACGTTCCGCGTCGTGATGTCGCCGTCGGGAAACGGTTAGGTCGTTTTGGCTACTGACGCGTTCGCCTACGATAGGAACGCCCCTACGTTGAAGTGAGGAACCGTGACGCAGTCAATTACCGTTACAGATAATCGCACCGGTGAGTCGAGAGAGATTCCCATCGAGCACGGTGGCATTGCCGCGAGCGAGTTCTCCAAGGTCGTTCCCGGCATCTGGTTCTACGACCCGGGATTCATGGCCACGGCCGCGGCCGAATCCTCCATCACGTACCTCGACGGTGACGCCGGGATCCTGCGCTACGGCGGCTATCCGATCGAGCAGCTGGCCGAGAAGTCGACGTACCTCGAGGTCGCGTACCTGCTGAACCACGGCGAGCTTCCGACCGCCGCGCAGTCCGAGGAGTGGAACCGCGAGATCACCTATCACACCTTCATCCACGAGAACGTTCGTAAGCGCTTCCTCGAGGGCTTCAACTACGACGCGCACCCGATGGGGATGCTGGTTTCGGCGGTCGCCGCGCTCTCGACGTACTACAAGGACGCCAAGGTCCTCGACGACCCCGAGATCCTGCATCGCCAGGTGGTTCGCCTGATCGCCAAGATGCCGACGCTCGCCGCGGCGGCGCACCGCTTCTCGGTCGGCATGCCGTTCGTGTACCCCGACAACACGCTGGGCTACACGCAGAACTTCCTGTCGATGATGTGGAAGGTCGCGGAGCCGCGCTACGAGCCGGACCCGATCCTGGCGCACGCGCTGGACGTGCTCTTCATCCTGCACGCGGACCACGAGCAGAACTGCGGCACGACCGCGATGCGAACCGTGGGTTCGGCGCACGGCGACCCCTACGTGGCGACCGCCGCCGCCGCCGCCGCGCTCTACGGCCCGCGCCACGGCGGCGCGAACGAGGCCGTGCTGAAGATGCTCGCCAAGATCGGCAGCATCGAGAACGTCCCGGCGTTCATCGAGACGGTCAAGCAGGGCAAGACCAAGCTCGAGGGTTTCGGCCACCGCGTGTACAAGAACTTCGATCCCCGGGCCACCATCATCAAGAAGACGGCTGACGAGGTCTTCACGGTGACCGGCAAGAACCCCCTGCTGGACATCGCCCTGAAGCTCGAGGAGATCGCGCTGAAGGACGAGTACTTCATCTCTCGGCGCCTCTACCCGAACGTCGACTTCTACTCCGGGCTTATCTACCAGGCGATGGGATTCCCGATGGAGATGTTCACCGTGCTCTTCGCGATCCCGCGCACCTCGGGGTGGCTCGCCCACTTCCAGGAGCTGCTGGCCCAGGACATGAAGATCGCCCGACCCCGCCAGCTCTACATCGGTGCTGACGAGCGCGACTACGTGTCAATGGCCGAGCGCTAGGTGCCGGAGCGGGCGTTCTCCGCTTCGACCAGCTGGGCGGCGTGCTCGCGAGGGTGGCGCGTATAGATATCGAGCCGGTCGGACACCGTGTAGCGCCCGGACTGCGAGTGCACCCGTAGCGTTCGAGGTCTCCGGGGACCAGGCGAGCCAGCCCGTCAGAGGTCGCCCGGCGCACCGCGGCGAAGACCTCGAGGGAGTTCTCGACCGGCAGTTCGCGGTATCCCAGTGCGTCGCACCGCGACCAGCCGCCCGGGACGTGACAGTCGAGGCACTGCGCGCCCACCTGGCGGGCCTCGAAGAGGAAGTCCCGGGTCGCCGCGTCGTATTCGTCGATGACCCGCGCGAGGTCCATCCGCAGATTCTATGAACCGGCGGGCAGTTTCGCTGGATCGACCACGCGGGTGAGGCCCTCTTGGACCATGGAGACGCAGAGCTCGCCCGACCGGTTGAAGAGGAACCCCCGCGCGAGTCCCCGGCCTCCGTGGGCGATGGGCGAATCGGTGTCGAACAGCAGCCACTCGTCGGCGCGCAGGTCGCGGTGGAACCACATGCAGTGGTCCAGGCTCGCGCCCATGAAGGTCCCGTTGTCCCAACGGATCGAGTGCGGCGCGAGGATCGCGTCGAAGAGGCTCATGTCGCTCGCGTACGTCACGACGCACGCGTGCAGGAGCGGATCGTCCGGGAGGGCCCCGTCGGCCTTGATCCACATCCTCTGGCGGGGCTCGCGATCACGATTCGGGCTCCACGGCAGCTCGCCCAGGAAACGCTGGTCGATCGGATGCTCACGCCTGAACCACTCGTCGATGTCGCCGAACTCCGCCTGGACGCGAACGCTGAGAGTCTCGATCGTCTCGGGGCCCGGCACGTCGGGCATCGGGAACTGGTGCTCGATGCTGACCTCATCGGTGTGGAAGCTCGCCTGCATGTTGTAGATGGCTCGCCCGTGCTGGATCGCCACCACGCGCCGCGTGGTGAAGCTCCGTCCGTCTCGGATTCGGTCGACGTCGTAGAGAATCGGGATGCGAGGGTCGCCGGGGCGCAAGAAGTAGGAGTGCAGCGAATGGACCCGCCCCCTTTCGACGGTCCGGCCGGCGGCCATCAGGGCCTGGGCCGCCACCTGGCCGCCGAAGGTGCGCTGACGTTCCTCGACCGGGTGCTTTCCCCGGTAGGTATTGACCTCGATGGTCTCGAGGTCGAGCAGTTCGATGAGGGACTCTAGGGCTTCGGACATCTGACCATTGTGGCACTCGCACCGGGGCAGCGATGCTCGATGCTCTGGTTTTCAACGGCACTCGCGCGCGGTCGAAGGCGTGAGCATCGTGCGAAGTAGAGTTGTATTCGTGCCAAAGAACTTTCGCGAACTCGTCGCGTGGTCAAAGACCCACCAGGGCAAGAAGCTGATCCGCTTCACCTTGAGTTCGGTGGTCACGACGGGGGTCTCGCTTGTCGCCATCCTCGTGACCTACGGCTTCCACATAATCTCCGGCGTCATCGGCGCGACGCTCTTCGGAAACGTCCTGGCGATCTTTCCCTCGTACTACCTCAATCGCGTGTGGGCGTGGGGCAAGCGCGGCAAGAGCCACTTCCGCAAGGAGGTGGTGCCGTACTGGTCCATGGCATTCCTCGGCATCGCCTTCTCGCTGCTGGGCGCGTTGTGGGTCAAGCATCTGGTGCACACCCACGATTGGAGCCACCTCGTGAACACCGGTCTGGTGGCCGGCGTCAACCTGCTGTGCTTCGCGATCTTCTGGGTGCTCAAGATGCTGCTCTTCAACAAGATCTTCCACACCGACAAGTTGCACGACATCGAGATCCATCTCGAGCAGGAGGAGGGTCAGGGCAGCATCCGCTAGTCGCGGAAGTTGGTGAACTGCAGGGGCACCGGCACGTCGGCCTGCTTGAAGAAGGCAATGGCGGTCTGCAGGTCATCGCGCTGCTTGCCCGTGACTCGGACCTGGTCTCCCTGGATCGACGAACTCAGGTTCTTGACTCCGAGTTCCTTGACCATCTTGTTGATCTGCTTGCCGACCTCCTGGGAGATGCCGGCCTTCAGGGTCACCTTCTGACGCGCGGCGCCCTGGCTGGCCTCCTCGACCTTCCCCGGGTCGAGGGACTTCAAGGAGACCGAGCGCTTCACGAGCTTCTCCTCGAGGAGCTGGTAGAGCGCACGCAGGCGGTCCTCGGTCGACGCGCTGAGCTTGAGCTCCTTCTCGCTGAACTCGATCGTGGCGCCGGTGTTCTTGAAGTCGAATCGCGTGGACGCCTCGCGGTTGGCCTGGTCCACGGCATTGCGGACTTCCTGGAGGTCGATTTCGGAGACAACGTCGAAGCTGGGCATGGCTAAATCGTAGAGCCTGGCGGCGGGTTGCATGCGAGTCCGTCTTGGGCAGTAGGATTCTCGGCGGGTCAGTGCCCGAGTGGCCAATGGGATCTGGCTGTAAACCAGACGGCTTAGCCTACGGGGGTTCAAATCCCTCCTGGCCCACCAAGGCCAATCCAGCGTCGCGCTGGATTGGCCCTGCCCGGAATTCAGTGGAAATAGTACGGTGGCACTGGCTAGGGTGAGGAGTTTCGTGAATCGACTGAAGTCGTGGCCGAGCGATGTGCGCCGCACTTACGAGAGCGTCGCGGAGCGGTTCGAGTCGGGCGTCCAGCTGCTGGAGCGGCGCTACACCCCGCTCGGTCGCTTCAGCCCCGGTCCCTTCGAGGGCTGGTCGTTCCTCTGGCAGCCGGCCGTGCTCGGGTTCGTGGCGATGGTGCTGATCTTGATGGGCGGCTCGTTCACGAACTCTCCGTTCAAGCTCAACATGGCCGACACCTGGTTCTTCGGCGAGCCTTCCGCGAGCCCGGGCACGCCCAGCGAGACCAGGCTCCTGCTGTCGATCGTGCTCATGTACGGCGGGCTGCTGCTGCTCATGAGGGTGTGGCTGCGCCTGGCCGAGGTGATGAAGCTGCACCCGGGCTCGTCGCTCAAGTCGCTGTGGTGGATGCTCGTGCTGTGGGCGACGCCCATGATCGTCGCCCCGCCGCTGTTCTCGCGCGACGTCTTCAGCTACGCCGCCCAGGGCGAGATGACCAGTCACCACCTGAGCCCGTACCTCTATGGCCCGTCGACGCTGGGCTCGATCCCCTTCGTCCCTCCGGTCGACAAGCTCTGGGACAACACGCCCGCGCCGTACGGCCCGTTCTTCCTCTTCATCGACGGCTCGATCGACAAGATCGCCCGGCACAACGCGCTGGCCACGGTCCTGGGACTTCGGCTCCTGGAGGTCTTCGCGGTGGCGGTCATCGGCGTGGGCGTTGCCATGCTCGCGCGCGGGCTGGGCCGCGACCCGGGCGAGGCCTTCGTGCTGAGCGCCCTGAACCCGCTGGTGCTGCTCACCCTGATCGGCGGGGCCCATAACGACGCGATCATGGCGGCTTTCCTGGTGGTGGGCATCGCCCTGGCCGTGCGACACCGACCGGTCTGGGCTCTCGTCTTCGTCGCCTGCGCCACGGCGATCAAGGCGCCCGCCGCGCTGGGCCTCGCCTTCGTGGCCTGGACGTGGCTCGGGGCGCGAGCCACGATCCGCCAACGAATACGACCGATCCTCGTCGCGACCTTGATCGCCGGGCTGACCCTGGGCGCTTGGACCTGGCTCGCCGGGTTCGGATTCGGCTGGGTGCAGAACCTGCTCTCCAACGGCACCGTGCGCTCGTGGGCGGCGCCGGCGACCGCGCTGGGGATGGCGCTCGGCAACACGCTGCACGCCATCGGACTGCACTCGGTCTCGGTGACCAGCGTGCTCTCGGTCAGTCGTCTGATCGGGCTGCTGATCGCGGGCGCCTTCGCCGTGTGGCTGCTCTGGAACGGCGAGGGGCGCGGATGGGTGCGCTCGCTAGGGCTCGCGCTGGTGCTCTTCGTGGAGCTGGGACCGGTGGTCCAGCCCTGGTACCTGGCCTGGGGCCTCATCCTGCTGGCGGCGAGCTACCAGGGAAGGGAGCACTTCTGGATCCTGGCCCTGTCGATCACGGGGCCGTTCATCGGGCTGCCGGGCGGGCGCCAGCTGCTGGCGGGCCTGGTGCACAGCAACCCGCTGCTCATTGCGCTGGCCGTGGCGATACTCGGCGGCGTCCTCTTGCTGCCGATGGGGCGCTGGACGCAGTGGTCCTGGCCCGAGAGGGAGCTCGCGACCAGCGCCTAGCCTCGCCGGTCGGGCAACACGTACTGGTACTCCACCACGTCGAGCCAGCGGCCGTGCTTGCGGCCTACCTCGATTTCGGTCCCCACCAGGGTAAATCCACACTTCTCGTGAAGACGGATCGAGCCCTCGTTCTCGCCCACGATGCGCGCGATCAGCGAGTGGAAACCCGATTCCTGGGCGGTGGCGATGAGTTCGCGCAGGAGAATCTCGCCCACGCCCCGCCCGCGGGCTGAACGGTGGACGTAGACCGAATTCTCGACCGTGGTGGCGTAGGCGGGGCGAGCGCGGAAGGTGGAAACCAGTGCGAAGCCAAGGATCTTCTCGCTGCGCGCGCCGGTTTCGCCCAGGTCGTCGTCCTCGTTGACGGCCACGATGCAGGGGTGCGTGGCCTGGTGAGCCCGAATCCAGGCCCGCTGATCATCGAGCGACCGGGGGACCAGGTCAAAACTGACCGTAGTCTCGATAACCTCAGGATTGTAGATGTTCATGAGCGCCTCGGCATCGTCCAGTTCGACCAGGCGGGTTCTCATGAAATATAAGGGTACTGCGCCGTCGGTTGGAAAGAATGGCCTCCGTCGGAGTACAATTCCCCCTCGCGTGTTTTTTTCGCGCGGTGCCCTCTTAGCTCAGTGGTAGAGCACTTCCATGGTAAGGAAGGGGTCGTCGGTTCAATCCCGACAGAGGGCTCGCCAGGCGGCGTAGCTCAGGTGGTCAGAGCACACGGCTCATAATCGTGTTGTCGCGGGTTCGAGTCCCGCCGCCGCTACCAGGCAGGACCCGCGGGCCCTGGGCAGAGAACGAAGTAACGAAGAGGAGAGAACGATGGCAAAGAACGAGAAGCGCGTGCAGGTCACCTTGGCTTGCGAGGAGTGCAAGCGCCGCAACTACATCACCAAGAAGAACAAGGTCAACGACCGCGAGCGTATCGAGATGTCCAAATACTGCCAGTGGGAGCGCAAGCACACGCTGCACAAAGAGACCCGCTAGTAGCACCGTCCGGGAGGATGGTAAGATTCATCTTCCCTACGGCCGTCCACCGGGTTCCGGTGTCCAGCCGCAAAGGGCAGTGGCTCAATTGGTAGAGCACCGGTCTCCAAAACCGGGGGTTGGGGGTTCGAGTCCCTCCTGCCCTGCTCGAGGATTTTTTCGACACGAAGTAACCGGAGTAGCAACGAGAGACGTGAGATGAACCGCGAACAGAAGCGCATGATGCAGCGACAGGGACAGGTGGGCGCCGACGGCGCCGCTTCGTCGCGGCGCACCACGGCTCAGGACGTCCAGCGCCGCCGCGGCCAACGCACCAGGCCGCGTCAGTTCCTGCGCGAGATCCGCGACGAGATGCGCCAGGTCTCCTGGCCGACGCGTCCCGAGCTGATCAACTACACCACCATCGTGCTGTTCGTCCTGATCTTCATGACCGCGCTGATTTTCGGCCTCGGCTACGGCTTCTCGAAGTTCGTAACGTTCCTCTTCACGAAGTAAGGCGACAACAATGAGCGATATTGAGACCACCAACGACGTCGAGAAGGACGTGGCCAACGACGAGATTCTCGACGTCACCATTCTCGAGGACGGCCTCGACGAGGAGCCGATCGTCGAGAGCGCGTTCGACCGTCCCGGTCGCTGGTACATCGTGCACACCTTCGCCGGCCACGAGCAGAAGGTCATCGGCGCGCTCAACAACATCATTAAGAGCCGCGAGCTGACCGACAGCATCTACGAGATCTACCTGCCCGAAGAGGACGTGACCGAGTTCAAGGGCGGCAAGAAGGTCACGGTCTCCAAGCGCATGTTCCCGAGCTACCTGCTCATCCGCTGCGAGCCGGATCCCGAGATCTTCTACGTCATCGGCTCGACGCCGGGCGTGACGGGTTTCGTCGGCGCCGAGAAGACTCGCCCGACGGCCCTGACGCGCCGCGAGGTCGACAACATCATCCGTCCCTTCGTCGAGGGCGTGGAGGTGCCGAGCGCGAAGCGTCGCATGCCGACCCACGAGTTCGAGGTCAACGACACCGTCCAGATCAAGACCGGTCCCTTCGCGACGTTCTCCGGCCACGTCGCCGAGATCAACGAGGACCAGCTCAAGGTCAAGGTGCTGGTGGACATCTTCGGACGAGAGACCCCCGTGGAGCTTGACTTCACGCAGATTACGAAGCTCTAGAGAACTGGTGCAAGGAGAAAGCCATGGCTAAAAAAAGGGTTGTTGCAGTCGTAAAGATTCAGCTCGAGGCAGGCGGGGCAACGCCCGCGCCGCCGGTCGGCACCGCGCTCGGACCGCACGGCATCCAGACGATGGAGTTCTGCAAGCAGTACAACGCCGCCACCGAGTCGATGCGCGGAACGGTCATCCCCGTGGATATCTCGATCTACGAGGACCGTTCCTTCACGTTCGTCCTGAAGACCCCGCCGACGCCGGTGCTGCTGCGCCAGGCCGCGGGGGTCGCCAAGGGCGCCCACACCGCGGGTCGCGAGACCATCGCGTCGATCACGATGGCCCAGGTCGAGGAGATCGCCACCACCAAACTCAAGGACCTCAACACCGACGACCTCGAGATGGCCAAGCTCCAGGTGGCGGGCACTGCCCGCTCCATGGGCATCACAGTGGCGGGCTAGGAGAGAACGATGAAGCACGGCAAAAAGTACATAAACGCTCTGGCGCAGGTTGACCGCGAGGAACTGCTCACGATCAAAGAGGCGCTGGACAAGGTGAAGAAGCTGTCGACGGCCAAGTTCGACGAGACCGTCGAGGTCGCCATCCGTCTTGGCATCGACCCCCGCAAGGCCGAGCAGATCGTGCGAGGCACGCTCTCGCTTCCGGCGGGCACCGGCAAGACCAACCGCGTCGCCGTCTTCGCCGGCGGCGAGGCCGCTCAGGCCGCCCGTGACGCGGGAGCCGACATCGTCGGCGCCGAGGACCTGGTCGCCAAGGTGGCCGGTGGCTTCCTCGACTTCGACATCGCCATCGCCACGCCCGACCTCATGGGCCAGGTCGGTGGACTCGGCCGCGTGCTCGGACCGCGCGGCCTGATGCCGAATCCCAAGACCGGCACCGTGACCATGGACGTCGCCAAGGCCGTCACCGAGTTCAAGGGCGGCCGCGTCGAGTACCGCAGCGACAAGATCGGCAACGTGCAGCTGCGGGTCGGCAAGGTCGGCTTCAGCCTCGAGGACCTGGTGCGCAACGTGCAGGCCGTGGTCGACGAGATCGTCCGCGTCAAGCCCGCCAGCGCCAAGGGCCGGTACCTCATGAGCATCACGGTCTCGTCGACGATGGGACCTGGTGTCAAGATCGACCCGACCCGCACCAAGGAAGTCGACGAGGCGCTGATCGGCGCCTAGGCACCGTTTTGACGGGGCCCGCGCCGCGTCGCTACGATGTACCCCGCGCACGAAGTTGGTGCCACCGCTTTAGAAGAACGCCGAAGACATCCGGTGTGGGAAACCACGTAAGTGGCCGCAAGGTCCGCCTGACGAGGAGCTCGAGTCCGACCCCCGGGTCCGGCTCGTTCGCTTGGATGTCGAGGCCCGTACCGGGCGGCATCCGGTGAAGGAGTCAGCATGAGCAAGGTTCGCCCCGACAAGGTCGCTACCGTCAAAGAGGTCAAGAACCGGGTCGGCTCCACGTCGACGGCCGTGGTGACCGAGTACCGTGGCCTGACCGTGGCCGAGATCTCCACCCTCCGACGCAATCTGAGGGTCCTGGGCGCCGACTTCAAGGTGTACAAGAACAGCCTGGTGCGACGCGCCATCAGCGGCACCGAGGTCGAGTCGCTGACCGAGTACCTCGAGGGTCCCACCGCCATTGCCTTCATCGACGGCGACCTGTCGGCCGTGGCCAAGGCGCTGCGCGACTTCGCCAAGGACTCGCCCAAGCTGATCGTGAAGGGTGGCGTCGCTGACGGCAAGGCCCTCTCGTTCAAGGACCTGGTGTCCCTGGCCGACCTGCCAAGCCGCGACGTGCTGCTGGCGCAGTTCGCCGGCCTGCTGGCCTCACCCCTTCGCACCATGGCCGGCCTCTTGAAGGCCGTCCCGCAAAACTTCGCCTACGGCCTCTCAGCCCTCATCGACAGCAAGGGCGGCCCCGCCGCCCCCGCCGCCGACCAGGTCGAGGCCGCCGAGACTCCGGCCGGGGTCGAGGAAGCTGCACCCGCAGCGAGCGACGACGCCGCGGCACCTGTCGCGGAGGTCGCGGCTGAGGAAGAGGCCCCCGTGGCCGACGCCGACGCCGAAACCACCGAGGCTCCTCTCGAGGACGCCGCGAGCGAACCGGCCGAATAGTCCACATCAACGTAGTACCGAAACGAAGAAAAGAAAGGAATCACCATGGCTGCAACCCTGACCAAGGAACAGATTCTCGACGGCATCGCTGAGCTTTCTGTCATCGAACTGAGCGAATTGCTCAAGGAGTTCGAAGAGAAGTTCGGCGTGACTGCTGCGGCTCCCGCGGCCGTTGCCGCTCCGGCCGCCGCTGGCGGTGGCGCTGGCGCCGAGGAAGTCGAGGAGAAGAGCGACTACGACGTCATTTTGACGGGTGGAGGCGACAAGAAGATTCAGGTGATCAAGGAAGTGCGTGCACTGACGAGCCTGGGACTGAAGGAAGCCAAGGACCTCGTGGACGGTGCCCCCAAGCCCGTGCTCGAGAAGGTCTCCAAGGCTGATGCCGAGAAGGCCAAGGCGGCCCTCGAGGCCGCCGGCGCAACGGTGGAACTCAAGTAGTTTCAACGTTTTGGAGGTACTAGCCCCGATTGGCGCGCCAATCGGGGCTAGTACTTTTTGCGGTGGTACTTGACCTCGGGCCAGAACCTGAATAGGGTGAGGCCAACCGTTAAGGCGGCCGCGTTTCCCAGGAGTGGGGAGCGCCACTTGCGCATTGCCCTAAGGAGCGACTAAAGTCGGTAGACCGTGCTCCTGCATTTAACTTCGTCGTCTCCTGTCGTCGGTGTGTCGTGTTGCCACGGAAAAGCCTGCAGCAGCCACCCACTCACACGGAGGATTGACCGTTGACGTCTCGGTCCACTAGCCCAGAACGCTTTAATTTCTCGGCACTAGGTGAAGCCCACCCCCTACCCAACCTCCTCGAAATTCAGCGAGACAGCTTCGACCTGTTCATGAAGCAGGGTCTACGAGAGGCTTTTGAAGCCATCTCGCCGATCAGCGACTTCACGGGCCGATTGTCGCTGGAGCTTGAGTTCGACCCTGACGACGTGGACCTGAAGAGCCCGCCGAAGTTCACCGTCGAGGAGTGCCGCCAGCGCGCCACCACCTACTCGCAGCCGATCTTCGTGCGTGCCCGCTTCCTGAACTCCGAGACCGGCGAGATCAAGGAACAGACCGTCTTCATGGGCGACTTCCCGATCATGACCGAGCAGGGGACGTTCATCATCAACGGCACCGAGCGCGTGGTTGTCTCCCAGCTCGTGCGCTCACCCGGAGTGCTGTTCCAGCCCGGCAAGGACGAGAAGGTCGCCTTCGAAGGCACGATCCACCCGAGTCGCGGTGAGTGGCTCCAGGTCGACCTCGAAGAGAAGAAGAACAAGGCGGCCAACGCCGGCGCCCGCATCGCGCGCAAGCGTCGCGTCTCGATCTTCACGCTGCTGCGTGCGCTCGATACCGCGATGGACGAGGCGTTCTTCGAGAGGTTCATTGCCCACTTCGACTTCCTCGAAGACCAGTTCCACGCGGACTGGAAGAAGGCGCACCTCGAGATCGCCAAGCACATGGACAAGTACAACATCGAGGATTCGCCCGAGAACTTCGTGCGCGCCAGCCAGGAGACCGCCTGGCTCGAGATCTACCGCCGCGCGCGTCCCGGCGAGGTGCAGACCATCGAGGCCGCCCGCCAGTACTTCGAGGGGGCGTTCTTCTCCGAGAAGCGCTACGACCTCTCGCGCGTCGGCCGCTACAAGCTCGACCGCAAGCTGGGCGACGAGGTCGCCAAGAACGTCGAACTGTTCGGTGACCTGCTCGCTCGTCCCAACGCCGACCTGCACGTCCTGTCCAAGGCCGAAGTGCTCGCCACGGCGACGTACCTGCTGAACCTGGCGCGTGATCGCACCGCCAAGGAGACCACCTACCACATCGACGACCAGGACCACTTCGCCAACCGACGCATCCGCAGCGTCGGCGAACTTATCCAGAACGCCCTGCGCACCGGCCTCTCGCGCATGGAGCGGGTCGTGCGCGAGCGCATGAACACCCAGGACGTCGAGGCGATCGCGCCCCAGACGCTGATCAACATCCGCCCGGTGATGTCGGCGATCAAGGAGTTCTTCGCCACCTCGCAGCTCAGCCAGTTCATGGACCAGAACAACCCGCTGTCGGGCCTGACCCACAAGCGCCGTCTCTCGGCGCTGGGACCAGGCGGACTCTCGCGCGAGCGTGCCGGCCTCGAGGTTCGAGACGTCCACTCGTCGCACTACGGGCGCATGTGCCCGATCGAGACGCCCGAAGGCCCCAACGTGGGCCTCATTGGCTACCTCGCGAACTACGCGCGCATCAACGGCTACGGCTTCATCGAGACGCCGTATCGAGTGGTGACCGGTGGCAAGGTGACTGGTGAGATCAGGTACTTCACCGCCGACGAGGAAGAGCGTTACGTCATCGCCCAGGCCAACACCGAGGTCGACGAAAAGGGCGTGATCCGCGCCGAGCGCGTGCTCGTGCGCCGGGGCCCGATTGGTACCGGCCTGCGTGTGGGTGCCTCGAACAAGTCCTCCTCGACGACGTCGGAGATCGACTTCGTCAAGCCCGACGAGGTCGAGCTGATGGACGTGTCGACCAAGCAGGTCATCTCGGTGGCCACCTCGCTCATCCCCTTCGTGGAGCACGACGACGCGCAGCGCGCGTTGATGGGCGCCAACATGCAGAAGCAGGCCGTGCCGCTGATCATGCCCGAGGCCCCGTTCGTCGGAACCGGCATGGAAGCGCGCGCCGCGTTGGACTCGGGTGACGTGCTGATCGCCGAGGGGGAGGGCGTCGTCAAGTCCGTCTCCGGTGACCGAATCGTCGTCGAGTACGAGAAGGACGTCACGGACCGCTACGGCAAGACCCTGGGCAAGAAGCAGTACAACCTGAACAAGTTCCGCCGCTCCAACCAGGACACCTCGATCAACCAGAAGCCCCTCGTCTTCGGCGGCGAGGTCGTCAAGGCCGGCGACCTGCTCGCCGACGGCACGAGCACCTTCAACGGCGAGCTCGCCCTGGGCAAGAACCTGCTCGTGGCGTACATGCCGTGGGAGGGCTACAACTACGAGGACGCCATCATCTTGAATGAGCGTCTCGTGCGTGATGACGTCCTGACCTCGATCCACGTCAAGGAATACGAGATCGACGCCCGCGACACCAAGCTGGGGGCCGAGGAGATCACCCGCGACATCCCGAACCTGCCCGACGACATCCTCGCCGACCTCGACGACCGCGGCATCGTGCGCATCGGCGCCGAAGTCGAGCCGGGTGACATCCTGGTGGGCAAGGTCACGCCGAAGGGCGAGACCGAGCAGTCACCCGAAGAGCGACTGCTGCGGGCCATCTTCGGTGAGAAGGCGCGCGAAGTGCGCGACACCTCCCTGAAGGTCCCCCACGGCGAGTCCGGCAAGGTGATCGACGTCAAGGTCTACAGCCGCGACGAGGACCACGAGATGCAGCCCGGTGTCAACCAGCTGGTCAAGGTCTACGTGGCCCAGAAGCGCAAGATCTCCGAAGGCGACAAGCTCGCCGGGCGCCACGGCAACAAGGGCGTCATCTCGAAGATCCTGCCCGAGGAGGACATGCCCTTCATGGCTGACGGCACCGCCGTCGACATCATCCTCAGCCCGCTCGGCGTGCCGAGCCGAATGAACGTGGGTCAGGTTCTCGAAAGCCACCTCGGCTACGCCGCCCGCTACGGCTGGGAAGGCATCGAGGTCAACCCTGCGGTCGGCACCTCGGGACACTCGGACCAGATGGATCCCGAGCACCGCCCGTACCGCAAGACCCGCCCCCGCACCGAGCCCGCCGTCTACGTGGCCACGCCGTCGTTCGACGGCGCCCACTGGGACGAGACCGAGCGCGCGAAGGACAAGCCGACGATCCAACACACCTTCGAGACGCTCAACGTCGACGGCGCCAACGGCAAGCACCTACTCGCCGGGGACAACGACGGCAAGGTCGCCCTGTACAACGGTCGCACCGGTGAGATCTACGACAACCCGATCTCGGTGGGCTACGCCTACATCTTGAAGCTCGCCCACATGGTCGACGACAAGATCCACGCCCGTTCGACGGGACCGTACTCGATGATCACGGCCCAGCCGCTCGGTGGCAAGGCGCAGTTCGGTGGCCAGCGCTTCGGCGAGATGGAAGTCTGGGCCCTCGAGGCCTACGGCGCCGCCTACGCGCTCCAGGAGCTCTTGACCGTCAAGTCCGACGACATGAAGGGCCGTGAGCGCGCCTACGAGGCGATCGTCAAGGGCCAGAACCTGCCCGAACCGGGGATCCCCGAGTCGTTCAAGGTGCTGATCAAGGAAATGCAGTCACTCTGTCTGAACGTCGAGGTGCGCGACAAGAACAAGCAGCACGTCGACCTTGCCGACACCGAAGAAGACTTCTTCTCCGTGACCCGCGAACTCGGGATCGACATCAGTCGACCCGAGCGGGGCAGCGATGAAGAGGATGCCCGCCGTGCCGCCGAAAGGAAGTTGTCATGAGTCCGCTAGACGTAAACCAGTTCGACGAATTGAGCATCGGTCTCGCTACGGCGCAGAACATCAGGAGTTGGTCGTCGGGAGAAGTGAAGAAGCCCGAGACGATCAACTACCGGACCCTGCGTCCCGAGAAGGACGGACTCTTCTGCGAGAAGATCTTCGGACCCCAGAAGGCGTGGGAGTGCGCGTGCGGCAAGTACAAGCGGGTGCGATTCAAGGGAATAGTCTGCGAGCGCTGCGGCGTCGAAGTCACCAGCGACAAGGTCCGCCGTGACCGCATGGGCCACATCGCCCTCGCGGCCCCGGTCGTGCACATCTGGTACCTGCGCGGCACCCGTTCGTGGCTGGCCTACCTGCTCATGGGTACCCTGCCGAAGGAAGAGTTGAAGGCCAAGCAGCTGGAGAAGGTCATCTACTTCGCCGCGCACATGGTCACCTACGTCGACATCGACCGACGCCACGCCGACGTCTCCGAGTTGCGCCAGGGACTGGCCGAAGAGCTCGTGGAGATCGGCGAGCGCGAGGTCAAGGCGCTCGACAACAAGCTCAAGGAAATCGAGGCCCGCGCCGCGAAGCTCGAGGCCGACGGCGCCAAGGAGTCAGAGCTTCGCGCCCTCCAGCGCGGCACCGAGAAGGAGCTCGACGGAGTGCGTTCGCGCTTCTCCGAGGAGCGCGAACTGGCCCGCCAGGCCTTCGACACCTTCGAGGCGCTCCACTCGCGCCAGATCATCGAGGACGAGGTGCTGTACCGCGAGATGGACTTCCGCTACGGCGAGTACTTCGAGGGTGGCATGGGCGCCAACGCGATCCTCCAGCTGATCGACCGGATGGACCTCGACCAGGAAGAGCTCGTGATGCGCGAGATGATCGACGCGAAGGACGGCCGCAAGCCGCTGAGCGCGCAGCGTCACGCCAAGTTCCTGAAGCGCCTGTCGATCGTGCAGTCCTTCAACCGTCGCGACGACCAGGGTCGACGCCTGAACGATCCGCGCGCCATGATCCTCGAGGCGATTCCCGTCATCCCGCCGGACCTGCGCCCGATGGTGCAGCTCGACGGTGGCCGCTTCGCGACCAGCGACCTGAACGACCTCTACCGTCGCGTCATCAACCGCAACAACCGCCTGAAGCGCCTGCTCGACCTCGGCGCACCGGACATCATCGTCAACAACGAGAAGCGCATGCTCCAAGAGGCCGTGGACGCGTTGTTCGACAACGGCCGCCGTGGCCGCCCCGTGGCGGGCCAGAGCGGACGTCCGCTCAAGAGCCTTTCGGACATGCTGAAGGGCAAGCAGGGCCGGTTCCGTCAGAACCTGCTCGGCAAGCGCGTCGACTACTCGGGACGTTCGGTCATCGTGGTGGGCCCCCAGCTCAAGCTGCACCAGTGCGGCTTGCCCAAGATGATGGCGCTCGAGCTCTTCAAGCCCTTCGTCATGAAGCGGCTCATCGAGACCCAGATGGCCCAGAACATCAAGAGCGCCAAGCGCATGGTCGAACGCCGCAAGGCGGTCGTGTGGGACGTGCTCGAAGAAGTGATCCGCGAGCACCCGGTGCTGCTCAACCGTGCACCGACCTTGCACCGCCTGGGCATCCAGGCTTTCGAGCCGGTGCTCGTCGACGGCAAGGCCATCCAGATCCACCCGCTCGTGTGCAAGGCGTTCAACGCCGACTTCGACGGTGACCAGATGGCCGTGCACGTGCCGCTCTCGGCCGAAGCGCAGGCCGAGGCACGGATCCTGATGCTCTCGACCAACAACATCTTCACGCCCGCGACCGGTCGTCCCATCACCGAGCCCGCTCAGGACATGGTGTTCGGTGCCTACTACCTGACGTTGCCCGCCGACGAGGTGCTGGAGAACCCGAGGGTCTTCCGTCACGTGTACGAGGTGGAGAACGCGCTGGGGGACAAGGTCATCGGGCTTCGCACGCCGATCGATATCCGCCCTCTCGAGGGATCCTCGCTCGACACGCGTCTCGAAGCCTCCGGCATCGAGGTCAAGGGGGCGAGCCGTTCGCTCGTCACCACGCCGGGCCGCGTCTTCTTCAACGAGGCGCTGCCGTTCGGATTCCGCTACGTCAACGAGCTGATCGGCAAGAACGCCATGCCGATCGGCGTCATCGTCGAGGAGATCTCGGGCAGCTTCGGCCGCCAGGAGGTCGCCGAGTCGCTCGACGCCATCAAGTCGCTGGGGTTCCGTTACGCCACGAAGTCAGGCCTGACCATCTCGATCGATGACGTCGTGACGACGTCGGAGAAGGCCGCCATCCTCGAGAAGTACGAGGAGCAGGCCGCCAAGGTCGAGACGAACTACCGGCGCGGCGTGATCGTCGACGACGAGCGTCGTCAGCAGGAGATCGAGATCTGGACGAACGCGAACAAGGAGGTCGGTGACGCTACCGACCGTGCCATGAACGCGAAGTTCGACAACCCGATCCGCATGATGGTCGACTCGGGCGCTCGAGGCAACAGCCAGCAGATCCGCCAGATCGCCGCCATGAAGGGCCTCGTGTCGAACCCGCGCGGTGAGATGATTCCTCGCCCGATCAAGTCTTCGTTCCGCGAAGGCCTCTCGGTCCTTGAGTACTTCATCTCGACCCACGGCACCCGCAAGGGCCTGGGCGACACCGCCCTGCGCACCGCGGACTCCGGCTACCTGACCCGCCGACTCGTCGACGTCGCTCAGGAGCTCATCGTCAAGGAGTTCGACTGCGCCACGACCCGTGGCATGTGGATCGAGCACGTCGCGCCGGACACCCGTGGCCAGCGCGCCCACCTCGAGACCAAGCTGTGGGGCCGCGTGGTCTCCGAGCCCGTGACGCTGTCGGACGGTTCGACCGTCGCCGCGGGAACCATGCTGATGGTCGACGACGTCGAGCGCCTGCGCGACGACCCGGCGGTGACGCGCGTTCGCGTGCGCACGACGCTGACCTGCGACGCGATCCAGGGAGTCTGTGCCGCCTGTTACGGCCTGTCGCTCGCGACCCACCAGCTCGTAGAGCTCGGTGAGGCCGTCGGCGTCATCGCCGCGCAGTCGATCGGCGAGCCCGGAACCCAGCTGACCATGCGCACCTTCCACTCCGGTGGTGTGACCGAGAGCGACATCACCCACGGCCTGCCGCGCGTGGTGGAGCTCTTCGAGGCCCGCACCCCCAAGGGCGCCGCGAAGGTGGCGGAGTTCTCCGGAGTCGTGCGCGTTGAGCTGATCGGCCGTGAGCGCAAGGTCACGATCATCGGCAACGACGGCGAGGTCCAGGAGGAGGCGATCTCGATCGCCCGCCACCTGCACGTCGAGGACGGCCAAGAGGTCGAGGTCGGCATCCCGCTGCACGATGGGCCGCTGGACCCCAAGCTCATGATGAAGTTCCGCGGGACGCGCGAGACCCAGCAGTACCTGACCGAGGAAGTCCAGAACGTCTACCGCGACCAGGGTGTGTCGATTCACGACAAGCACATCGAGCTGATAGTGCGCCAGATGACCCGTCGCGTCCAGATCGTCGACGACGGCGATTCGCCGTGGCTGCCCGGGGCAATGGTGGACGTCAAGCTCTTCAACGACACCAACGACCAGCTGGAGGCCAGCGGCAAGGAAGCGGCCGACGGCCGGGCCCAGCTGATGGGCATCACCAAGGCCTCGTTGGCGACCGACTCGTGGCTCTCCGCGGCCTCCTTCCAGGAGACCACCCGTGTCCTGACCGAGGCGGCCATCGAGGGCAAGCGCGACCACCTCGTGGGTCTGAAGGAGAACATCATCATCGGCAAGCTGATTCCGGCCGGTTCTGGTCTGGAGTACTACAACCAGCGCGAGCTCCGTCTGGACATGCCCGACGCCGAACTGCTGCCCGCGTGGGCTCAGGTCTCGGATGACGACCTCGATTTGGCCAGTCTGCTGGGCGAAATCGCGGGAGATGACACCTTCAGCGCCGACCTGTCGGCCTTCCAGAACATCGGAACGGCCACGTACGACGAGTCGGCCTTGCCCGAAAACGAGATTGCCAACCCCGAAGACGAGATTGGTAACCAGGCCATCTAGCGCCTAGCCCGTGCTGCCGGGCCGCCGGGCCGGCAGCGGGCTTGGCGTTGTGAGGCGATTTGTCCTAGGATGTAAAGTCCGCGTGCCGGTAGTAGACGGCACGTACCAGAACGAAGCACAACTAGAAGAGGTTCCGCGTGCCCACAATTGCACAGTTGGTCAGAAAAGGCCGGCAGGACAAGATATCCAAGACCAAGACGCCGGCCCTGAAGGGGGCCCCGCAGCGTCGCGGTGTGTGCACCCGTGTCCACACGGTCACGCCCAAGAAGCCCAACTCGGCCCTGCGAAAGGTCGCCCGAGTGCGGCTCACCTCCGGCGTGGAGATCACCGCCTACATCCCCGGCGTCGGCCACAACCTGCAGGAGCACTCCATCGTGCTGGTGCGAGGCGGGCGTGTGAAGGACCTCCCAGGTGTTCGTTACAAGATCATCCGCGGCGCGCTGGACACCTCCGGTGTGCGTGACCGCAAGCAGGCCCGCAGTCGCTACGGCGCCAAGAAGGAGAAATAATGCCTCGTAAAGGCCCCGCTGAACGTCGTGAACTTGTCCCGGACCCGATCTACAAGTCGGTGCTGGTGACCCAGGTGACCAACAAGATCCTCGAGCGCGGAAAGCGCACCATCGCCGAGCGCATCGTCTACACCGCCCTCGAGCAGGTCGAGCAGAAGACCGGGGCGGACCCCGTCGCGGCCCTGAAGCGCGCCCTGGAGAATGTCCGTCCCGAGCTCGAGGTTCGCAGCCGCCGGGTCGGCGGCACGACCTACCAGGTTCCCGTGGAGGTTCGCCCCCGCCGATCGACCACGCTGGCCATCCGCTGGCTCACCGACTTCGCCAAGAAGCGTCGCGAGAAGACCATGGCCGAGCGCCTCGCCAATGAGATCATCGATGCCAGCAACGGCGTTGGCGCCGCGGTCAAGCGCCGCGAGGACATGGCCAAGATGGCCGAGTCCAACAAGGCCTTCGCTCACTACCGCTGGTAATCAAAGAGAGTTATTGAAATGACAGCACGCGAATTCCCCCTCGAAAAGGTTCGCAACATCGGCATCATGGCCCACATCGACGCGGGCAAGACCACGACGACCGAGCGCATCCTCTTCTACACCGGCAAGAACTACAAGATCGGTGAGGTGCACGAGGGTGCGGCCACCATGGACTGGATGGTCCAGGAGCAGGAGCGCGGCATCACGATCACGTCGGCGGCGACGACCTGCCAGTGGAACGGCCACCGGATCAACATCATCGACACCCCGGGCCACGTCGACTTCACCGTAGAGGTGGAGCGCTCACTTCGCGTGCTCGACGGCGCCGTGGCGGTCTTCGACGCCGTGGCCGGCGTGGAGCCCCAGACCGAGACCGTCTGGCGCCAGGCCAACAAGTACCACGTGCCGCGCATCTGCTTCGTGAACAAGATGGACCGCGTCGGCGCGGACTTCTTCCGCTGCGTCGACATGATCGCCGACCGCCTCGACTGCGTGCCGGCCATCATCCAGCTGCCGATCGGCGCGGAGGGCAACTACAAGGGGATCATCGACCTGTGCTCGATGAACGCCACGATCCACCACGACGACCACGGTGAAGTACTCGAGATCATCGACATCCCCGACGAGTTCAAGGACCTGGCCGAGGAGTACCACCACAAGCTGCTCGACGTGCTGACCCGCTTCGACGACATCTTGATGGAGAAGGTGCTCGGCGACGAGGAGATCAGCGCGGCCGACATCCGTCGCGCGCTTCGCGTGGGGACCCTCGAGAACCACTGCGTGCCGATCCTGAACGGCAGCGCCTTCAAGAACAAGGGCGTCCAGCCGATGCTCGACGCCGTCGTCGACTTCCTGCCGTCGCCCGTCGACCTTCCGCCCACCCAGGGCACCAAGCCCGGCAAGGAGGAGGTCCTCGAGCGCAAGCCGTCGGACGACGAGCCCTTCTCCGCGCTCGCCTTCAAGATCATGACCGACCCCTACGTCGGCAAGCTGATCTACCTGCGCGTGTACTCGGGCACCCTGGAAAAGGGCGACACGGTCGTCAACACGACCAAGGGAATGAAGAAGGAGCGCCTCGGGCGCCTCCTGTTGATGCACGCGAACAACCGCGAGGACCTGGACACGATCCGTACCGGCGACATCGTCGCCGCGGTGGGCCTCAAGCAGGTCACGACCGGTGACACGCTGAGCTCGGTCGACTTCCCGATCCAGCTCGAGACGCTCACCTTCCCCGAGCCCGTCATCCACGTCGCCGTCGAGCCCAAGACCAAGGCCGACCAGGAGAAGCTCTCCAAGGCCCTCTACGCGCTGTCCGAGGAGGATCCCACGTTCCGTGTGCGCACCGACGTGGAGACCGGCCAGACCGTCATCTCGGGCATGGGCGAGCTGCACCTCGAGGTGCTCGTCGACCGCATGATGCGCGAGTTCGCCGTGGACGCCAACGTGGGCAAGCCCCAGGTCGCCTACCGCGAGACCGTACGCAAAAAGGTCGAGAAGGTCGAGGAGAAGTACGTCCGCCAGACCGGCGGCAAGGGCCAGTACGGCCACGTGGTCATCACCCTCGAGCCCACGGGCCCCGGCGGCGGCTACGAGTTCTGCGACGAGATCACCGGCGGAGTCATCCCCAAGGAGTACATCCAGCCGGTCAACCAGGGCATCACCGAGGCGCTGACCTCGGGCGTCCTGGCGGGATATCCCGTGGTGGACGTGCGCGTCCGCCTGACCTACGGCAGCTACCACGACGTCGACTCCTCGGAGATGGCGTTCAAGATCGCGGGATCGATCGCGGTCAAGAAGGCCGCCCGCCTCGCCAGTCCGGTCCTGCTCGAGCCGATCATGGCCGTCGAGGTCGTGACGCCCGACGACTACATGGGCGACGTCATCGGCGACCTTTCCAGCCGCCGCGGTCGCGTGGAGGGCATGGAGCAGGTGGGCAATAGCCAGGCAATTAGGGCACTTGTGCCCCTGGCCGACATGTTCGGCTACGCTACTGACCTGCGTTCTCGCACCCAAGGGCGCGCGACGTACACCATGCAGTTCAATTCCTACGCAGAAGTGCCCGAGTCGATCGCGAAAGAGATCGTCGCCAAGGCTACCGGCGCGTAAGAACGCTGGGTAACCAGCGATAAACAGGTCCAAACCGTCGTCGGGGAGGGCCAAAGAAACCCCGACGGGTCCATAATGGGCCAGTCACTAGAGAGAAAGTCAGTCCCCGACAATGGCAAAGAAGAAGTTCGAGCGCACTAAGCCGCACGTAAACATCGGAACAATGGGTCACATTGACCACGGCAAGACCACGCTTACCGCCGCCATCACCAAGGTCCTCTCCGAGCGTATTCCCGGGACCTCCTTCACGCCCTTCGACCAGATCGACAAGGCCCCCGAAGAGCGCCAGCGCGGGATCACCATCTCGATCGCCCACGTGGAGTACGAGACGGCCAACCGCCACTACGCCCACGTGGACATGCCCGGTCACGCCGACTACGTCAAGAACATGATCACGGGCGCCGCCCAGATCGACGGCGCCATCCTCGTGGTCTCGGCGACCGACGGTCCCATGCCCCAGACCCGTGAGCACGTGCTGCTCGCGCGCCAGGTCGGCGTTCCCTACATCGTGGTGGCCCTCAACAAGGCCGACATGGTCGACGACGAGGAGCTCCTGGAGCTCGTCGAGATGGAGATCCGCGAGCTGCTGACCAGCTACGACTTCCCCGGCGACGACATTCCGATCATCCGAGTCTCGGCGCTCAAGGCCCTCGAGGGTGACGCGGCGTGGGGCGACAAGATCGTCGAGCTCATGGACGCGGTTGACTCGTACATCCCCGAGCCGGTGCGTTCGACCGAGAAGCCCTTCCTGATGTCGATCGAGGACGTCATGTCGATCACCGGCCGTGGCACCGTCGTGACGGGCAAGGTCGAGCAGGGCGTCGTGAAGGTCGGCGACGAGGTCGAGGTCGTTGGACTTCGTCCCACCACCAAGACCGTCGTGACCGGCATCGAGATGTTCCGCAAGCTGCTCGACGAGGGCCGCGCCGGTGACAACCTGGGCGCCCTCCTGCGTGGTACCAAGAAGGAGGACGTCGAGCGCGGCCAGGTGCTGTGCAAGCCGGGCTCGATCACCCCGCACACGGTGTTCGAGGCCTCGGTCTACGTCCTGACCAAGGCCGAAGGCGGCCGTCACAAGCCCTTCTTCGCCAACTACCGTCCGCAGTTCTACTTCCGCACCACCGACGTCACTGGCACCATCGAGCTGCCGGCGGGCACCGAGATGGTCATGCCTGGTGACAACACCGAGATGACCGTGACCCTGGGCAAGCCGATCGCCATGGAAGAGGGCCTCACCTTCTCCATCCGCGAGGGCGGCCGCACCGTGGGTTCGGGCCGCGTCATAAAGATCCTGAAGTAGTTCGATCATGGCCGACAACCGTCAAATGATCCGAATCCGGCTGAAGGCCTTCGATCACGGAATACTGGACCAGTCCTGCGCGAAGATCGTCCAGACGGTCGAGCGAACGAACGCCCGCGTCCAGGGGCCCGTGCCCCTGCCGACGGAGAAGCACCGCTACACGGTGGTTCGTGGACCCCACAAGCACAAGGACAGCCGCGAGCACTTCGAGATGCGCGTGCACAAGCGCCTCTTGGACATCGTGGACCACACCGCCAAGACGGTCGACTCGCTCCAGCGGCTCGATCTTCCGGCCGGCGTGGACATCGAGATCAAGATTCGCCAGAATTAGCGCCCTCGGATCCCTCCAGCGACTTTGCGCTGGTGGGGTCCGGAGGTGTACAGTAAGAAGCCCCCACATTCGTGGTGGAGTCCGCAATTTCGGTTGCGGTGAACAAGAGATGTGTTCAGTTGCCTTGAAAAGGAACGCTGAACCAAACAAGTCGAGCGCTCCGTTCGGGTTTTGTGACCCGGCGGAGCGTCTGTGTGTCGGACGAACCGATACGCAGAATTTCAGTAGAGAGAGGCAAACGTGGCGGCCAAAGCGATCGTCGGCGAGAAGGTGGGCATGACCCAGGTCTGGGACGACCAGAACCGGGCCATACCTGTCACGGTTGTCCGTGTCAGTCCAGCTCGCGTCGTCCAGGTAAAGACTCCCGAGAAGGAGGGCTACAGCGCCCTGCAGGTCACGTGGGGCACGCGCCGCACGTCGACGCTGCCAAAGCCTGAGATCGGGCACTTCGACAAGTCCGGCGTCACGCCGGGCAAGAAGCTCGTCGAGCTGCGCCTCGATGACGTCACCGGCTACAGCGTGGGCCAGGAGATCCTGGTCGATGTGCTGGAAAAGGGCGAGATGATCGACGCCACGGCCGTCTCCAAGGGAAAGGGTTTCACCGGCAGCATGAAGCGCCACAACTTCTCCGGACAGGGCGCCTCGCACGGTAACCACAAGCACCACCGTGCGCCGGGATCGATCGGCGCCTGCGCCACGCCCGGACGGGTCTTCAAGGGCACCAAGATGTCGGGCCGCTCCGGTGGCGGCCAGGTGACCACGACCAACCTCGAAGTGATCGGGGTCGACGTCGAGCGCAGCCTCATCCTCGTGAAGGGAGCCGTTCCCGGTCCCCGCGGCGGCGTGGTGGTGCTGCGCACCTCGGTGAAGAACCCGATGAAGGCCGGAGGCAAGCGATGAGCGATGTCTTTACCCTGCGCGGTCCCGTCAAGAAGGACCGACCCGAGCCCGCCAAGCGCTCGGTGACCCGAAAGAGCCTCGACGGCCAGGAACTGGGCACCGTGGACCTCGAGCCCACGATCTTCGGCATCCAGCCGAACATGGCCGTGCTGCACCAGGTCATCAAGGCCCAGCTCGCCGCCAAGCGTTCCGGCACCCAGTCCACCAAGACCCGCAAGGAAGTCAGCGGTGGCGGCCGCAAGCCGTTCAACCAGAAGGGGACCGGCAGCGCCCGTCAGGGAACGATCCGCGCGCCGCAGTACCCGGGCGGTGGAATCGCGCTCGGGCCCAAGCCCCGCAAGTACGACCAGAAGACCCCGAAGAAGATGATCCGCCTCGCCCTGTTCTCGGCGCTGTCGGACCGCGCCGAGATGGAGCGCGTCTGCCTCATCGACGGCTTCTCGACCTGGTCCCAGCCCAAGACCAAGGAGGCGCTCGTCGCCCTGTCGGCGCTCGGCCTGGACGGCAAGGTGCTGGTGGTGCTGACGCGCGAGGACGACGTGGCCTACCACTCGTTCGCCAACCTCCAGAACGTCAAGACCATCGACGCCGGCGAGATCAATGCCTACGACATCTTGGACGCGGACTGGATCGTCTTCACCGACGCCACGTTGCCCGTCGCGAGGGAGACCAACTAATGCGTGATGCCATGAGCGTTCTCATCCGTCCGGTGGTCTCCGAGAAGACCTACGCGCTGATGGAGAAGCGTACCTACGTGTTCGTGGTCGACCCCAGGGCGACCAAGATCGACGTGCGCAACGCCGTCGAGCAGGCCTTCAACGTGAAGGTCACCAACGTCAACACTCTCAACCGCAAGGGCAAGTCGACGCGCAATCGTCGCACCGGTGTCACGGGCCAGCGCCCGGGCACGAAGCGGGCCATCGTCACCCTCAAGCAGGGCGACTCGATCAACCTCTTCGAGAGCTAAGGACAGGCATGGCACTGCGTCATCGCAAACCCACCAGCCCCGGTCGTCGTTTCCAGACGGTGTCGGACTTCGCTGAAATCACCAAGAGCAGCCCGGAGAAGTCGCTGCTCGCACCCAAGCCCAAGACGGGTGGCCGCAACAACTACGGCCGCAAGACTTCGCGTCACCGTGGTGGCGGCCACAAGCAGCAGTACCGCATCATCGACTTCAAGCGTAACAAGGACGCCATCCCCGCCAAGGTCGCCGCGATCGAATACGACCCGAACCGCACGTGCCGTATCGCCCTGCTGCACTACCTCGACGGCGAGAAGCGCTACATCCTCGCGCCCAACGGCCTCAAGGTCGGCGACATGGTCGAGTCCGGCCCCAAGGCCGACATCCGTACCGGCAACACGCTGCCCATGCGCTTCATCCCCACCGGTTCGACGGTCCACAACGTGGAGCTTCGTCCTGGCGGCGGAGGCAAGATGGCCCGCAGCGCCGGGATGGGCGTGCAGCTCGTCGCCAAGGACGGCGGCTTCGCCACCCTGCGCCTGCCCTCCACCGAGATGCGACGCGTGTCGATCGACTGCCGCGCCACGCTCGGCATCGTTGGCAACTCGGAGCACGAGCTCATCAAGATCGGCAAGGCCGGACGCAACCGCTGGAAGGGCATCCGCCCCCAGACGCGCGGCGTGGCGATGAACCCGGTCGACCACCCGCTCGGTGGTGGTGAGGGCAAGACTTCCGGTGGACGCCACCCGGTGTCGCCGTGGGGTCAGCCAGAAGGTCGTACGCGTCTGCCAAAGCAGTCGGACGCGCTCATTATTCGTCGCCGCCGTGGACGCGGCGCGCGGAGGTAGGTAGACAATGTCACGCAGCTTAAAAAAGGGCCCTTTCATCGACGCCCACCTGTTGAAGAAGGTGGACGCGATGAACGCCGCTAACGAGAAGAAGGTCATCAAGACCTGGAGCCGTCGCTCGACGATCATCCCCGACATGGTCGGCCACACCTTCGCCGTGCACGACGGGCGCCGTCACGTTCCGGTCTTCTGCAACGAGTCCATGGTGGGCCACAAGCTCGGCGAGTTCGCTCCGACGCGCACCTTCCGGTTCCACGCCGGCCAAGAGAAGACGGGCAGGCGCTGATGACCGGTCCCAAGACCAACGAACGTCCGGGAACCCGGGCCACCCTGCGCGGCTATCACATGTCGGCGAGCAAGGCCCGCGTGGTGCTGAACCTCGTGCGCAACGAAGACGTGAACACCGCCCGCGAGATCCTGGCGGGCACCACCCGCGAGGCCGCAGGCGTCATCGGCAAGGTGCTGGCGTCCGCCGTCGCCAACGCCGTGACCAACGACGGCATGAACGCCGATGAGCTCTACATCTCGGCGGCCTTCGCCGACGAGGGCATCACCATGAAGCGCTTCACGCCCCGTGCGCGCGGACGGGCCGGCAAGATCCTCAAGCGCTCGTGCCACATCACGGTGATCGTGTCGCGCCTGGACGAGGATCGCCTCGAGGTCCTGCGCGCCCAGCGCAGCGCCCAAGCGGCCGTGTCGCGCACGCGCCGGGTGGCGTCGTCGCGCCGTCGCGCCGACCAGCAGGCGAGCCTCAACAAGCGCGAGGCCGCGGCCGAAGAGGTGGAGGTCGAGCCGGTCGACACCGACGTGGTCGAGACCGAGATGGTCGAGAACGCCATCGTCGAGCAGCAGGTCATCACCGATGTGGTCGACGGCGAGGTTCTCGACGCCGAGGTCGAAGAGACGTCCGCTGAGGAGACTCCCGCGGACGAGACGGTGTCCGACGACACCACGGAGGAGACGAACTAATGGGTCAGAAGGTAAACCCCTACGGTTTCCGCCTCGGCATCACGACGGACTGGAAGTCGCGCTGGTTCAAGGAGCGCGGCTACAAGGACCTCGTCATCGAGGACTGGAAGATCCGCGACTACCTCACCAAGCAGCTCGAGAGCGCTGCGGTGAGCCGCATCGAGATCGAGCGCAGCTCGGATCGCATCCGCGTCGACATCCACACCGCCCGTCCGGGCATCGTGATCGGCCGCCGCGGCGCCGAGGCCGAGCGCCTGAAGAAGGACCTGGAGAAGATCACGGGCCAGAAGAACAAGATCTCGCTGAACATCCAGGAGATCAAGCAGCCCGAGCTCGACGCCGCGTTGATCGCCCAGGGCATCTGCGACCAGCTGCTGCGCCGCGTGGCGTTCCGCCGCGCCATGAAGCGAGGCATCCAGACCGTCCAGAAGGCCGGGGCCATGGGTGTGAAGATCCAGGCGTCGGGCCGTCTCGGCGGCGCCGAGATGTCACGGCGCGAGTCGTACCGCGAGGGTCGCGTCCCGCTGCACACGCTGCGCGCCGACATCGACTACGGCTTCCGCGAGGCCCGCACCAACACCGGACGCATCGGCGTGAAGGTGTGGATCTACAAGGGCGACATCCTGCCCTACCAGCTGACCAACGACGAGAAGATCGTCCGCGAGGCCGCCATGGCCGCCGGGGACGCCGTGCCCGTCGCCAGTGGCGCCGCCAGCGCTCCCAAGGGAGTCGTGCGCGCCGGCGGCGGACGCCGCCGCGTCGAGACCGAGCCGGTTGCCGTCGAGGTCGTCGAGGAGGCCGTCGTCGACGCGAACCCCACGGACCTGCTCGTCGTGAGCGCCGAGGTCGAGCGCCAGTTGAGCGTCGAGGAAGAGATCGAGCGCCGCACGGCCCAGGAGCACACCGACACGCCGCACTTCCGAAAGGACGCCGAGTAATCATGTTGATGCCCCGCAAGGTAAAGCACCGTAAGCAGCACCGTGGTCGCATGACCGGCATGGCCAAGGGCGGCGTCGAGCTGACCTTCGGCGACTTCGGCATCCAGGCGCTCGAGCGCGGCTGGATCACCGCGCGCCAGATCGAATCGGCACGTATTGCCATGACCCGACACGTCAAGCGTGGCGGGAAGGTCTGGATCCGCGTCTTCCCGGACAAGCCGGTCACCCAGAAGCCGGCCGAGACCCGCATGGGCTCGGGCAAGGGCAACCCCGAGTTCTGGGTCGCCGTCGTGAAGCCGGGACGCATCATGTTCGAACTCGGTGGCGTGGACGAGACCCTGGCGCGCGCCGCCATGGAGCGGGCCATCCAGAAGCTGCCGATCAAGGCCAGGTTTGTCGTTCGCCCCGGCACCCACGGCACACCGGAGGTAACCATCTAATGGCCAAGACCAAAGAACGCACTGCGGAGCTCCGGCTCCTCGGCGACGCGGAGATGCTGGAGCGCTTGAGCGAGGCTCGTCGCGAGCTGTTCAACCTGCGCTTCCAGCTCGCCACCGGTCAGCTCGACAACTCGGCACGGCTTGGCGAGGTGCGCAGGGAGATCGCGCGCCTGGTCACGTTCCTGCGCGAGCGTGAAATCGCGGCCCACGAGGCCGCTGAGGAAGGTGAGTAGTCATGACTGACACCACGAACGACACGTCCCGCGAGAATCCCCGCAAGGTCCGAGAGGGCATCGTCGTCTCGAACAAGATGGACTCGACGCTGGTCGTCGCGGTGAACGAGCGGGTGAGCCACCCCCGTTACTCCAAGACCGTCCAGCGCACCAAGAAGCTCTACGTCCACGACGAGAAGAACGAGGCCAAGATCGGCGACCGCGTGCGGGTCCAGGAGACCCGTCCGCTGTCCAAGCTCAAGCGCTGGCGCCTGACCGAGATCGTGGAGCGTGCTCGATGATTCAGCAAGAGTCCCGCCTCAAGGTGGCCGACAACAGCGGTGCGAAGGAAGTCCTCTGCATTCGCGTGCTCGGCGGATCGCGCCGGCGTTACGCCTCGATCGGCGACGTCTTCATCGCCACGGTCAAGGACGCCATCCCCGGCGCCCAGGTGAAGAAGGGTGACGTGGTTCGCTGCGTCGTCGTTCGCACCGCCAAGGAGAAGCGCCGTCCCGACGGTTCCTACATCAAGTTCGACGAGAACGCCGCGGTGCTGATCAACGATCAGCTCCAGCCGCGCGGCACCCGAATCTTCGGGCCCGTCGGCCGCGAGCTTCGCGACAAGAAGTTCATGCGCATTATTTCCCTGGCGCCGGAGGTGCTGTAATGAAGATCCGTAAGGGTGACGACGTGCTCGTGCTCGCGGGTAAGTTCCGCGGTGAGCGGGCCAAGGTCGAAGAAGCCTTCCCGGCCACCAACAAGGTGATCCTCGATGGCCTCAACGTGGCCAAGCGCGCCACGAAGCAGACCGGCGCGACCATGCAGGCCGGCATCATCGACAAGCTGATGCCGCTGCACGTGTCGAACGTCGCGCTCTGGTGCACGGGCCACAAGGGCCCCGCCAAGGTCGGTTACCGCGAGGCAGACGGCGTGAAGATCCGCGTCTGCCGCAAGTGTGGAGAGGCGCTATGAGTACCACCGTTCGCCCGCGTTTGAAGGTCCGCTACGACCAGGAGATCCGCGCGGCCTTGCAGGAAGAGCTGGGCCTCGACAACATCATGCAGGTGCCCCGCCTGACCAAGATCGTGCTGAACTCCGGGGTCGGCAAGGCCACCCAGCAGGTCTCGCTGCTCGAAGGCGCCCAGCGCGACCTCGAGCAGATCACGGGCCAGAAGCCGATCGTGACGCGCGCCAAGAAGTCGATCGCGAGCTTCAAGCTGCGCGAGGAGCAGGCCATCGGGACCAAGGTCACCCTGCGCGGCGACCGCGCCTGGGAGTTCTTCGACCGGCTCCTGAGCCTGGCCATTCCCCGCATCCGTGACTTCCGAGGCCTGTCGCCGAATTCGTTCGACGGCCGAGGGAACTACACGTTCGGCATCAACGACCAGCTGATCTTCCCCGAGATCGACTACGACAAGATCGACGCGCCGCGTGGTTTCGACATCACCATCGTCACCACGGCCGCGAACGACGAGCAAGGGCGCGCATTCTTGCGCGCCTACGGCTTCCCCTTCAAGCAGGAGAATCAATAGACATGGCGAAGAAAGCTCTCCGAATCAAGCAGCAGCAGACCCCGAAGTTCTCGACGCGTGCCTACACGCGCTGCGAGCGCTGTGGCCGGCCGCGCTCGGTGTACCGCAAGTTCGGCCTGTGCCGCATCTGCCTGCGTGTGATGGTGCACGCCGGCGAGGTGCCGGGCGTGACCAAGGCCAGTTGGTAGGTGCTGATATGACAATGACCGACCCAATCGCCGACATGCTCACGCGAATCCGCAACGCGAACTCCGCCATGTTCGACAGCGTCAAGATGCCCAGCTCGAAACTGAAGGAGAGCCTCGCCAAGGTCCTCCAGAGGGAGGGTTTCATCGCCGGCTTCACCGTCACCAAGGTGGAGGGCAAGCCCGCGCCGATCCTCGAGATCACCCTGAAGTACTCCGAGGACCGCCGCAAGACCATCGTCGGCATCAAGCGCGTCTCGAAGCCGGGACTGCGCATCTACAAGAAGTCCGACCAGATGCCCAAGGTCCTCGGCGGCGTCGGCGTGGCCGTCGTCTCGACGAGCCACGGCCTCATGACCGACCGCGAGGCTCGCAAGGCCAAGCTGGGTGGAGAGGTGCTGTGTTATGTCTGGTAACCAGTCGACAGTTTCCCGGGAGGTTCGCTGATGTCGCGCATCGGACGTAGTCCAATCACGGTTCCCTCGTCGGTGAGCGTCGACGTCGTCGACGGCGTCGTCACGGTGAAGGGCCCCAACGGGACCATGCACCGAACGCTGCCCGACGGCATCACCCTTCGCCAGGACGGCGATGTGCTCAACGTCGAGCGGATCAACGACGAGACCATGTACCGCTCCCTGCACGGCCTGACGCGCACGCTTGTCTCCAACATGGTGACCGGCGTGACCGACGGCTGGCGCAAGGAACTCGAGATCATCGGCGTGGGCTACCGCGCCGCCGCCGGCGCGACGGGGGTCCTGGACCTCGCGCTCGGTTTCTCGCACCCCGTGCAGTTCACCGCCCCCGAGGGGATCACCTTCGAGGTGCCCCTGCCGACGCGCGTGATCATCAAGGGTGCCGACAAGGAGGTCGTCGGCCAGGTGGCCGCGTCGATCCGCAAGCTCCGAAAGCCTGAGCCCTACAAGGGCAAGGGCGTGCGCTACCTCGGCGAACGAGTGGTGCGCAAGGCCGGAAAGGCAGCAAAGTAATGGCCCGTTCTACCTATGAATTGCGTCTGCGCCGTCACAAGCGCATCCGCCGCCGCCTCAGCGGCACGGCGGAGCGTCCGCGCGTCGCGGTGAGCCGCTCCAACAGGCACATCTCGGCACAGATCATCGACGACGTCGCCGGGCGCACCCTGGCCGCCGCGTCGTCGGTCGAACCGTCCCTCAAGGGCACCAGCGGTGGCAACATCGACGGCGCCAAGGCCGTGGCCGCCCTGCTCGCGCAGCGCGCCCAGGCCGCCAACATCACCACGGTGGTCTTCGACCGCGGTGGCTTCGACTACCACGGTCGCGTGGCCGCCTTCGCGGACACCCTGCGCGCCGCCGGACTGGAGTTCTAATGAGCGACCAAGAGCAGTACGAAGAGCGGACCATCAAGGTCAATCGCGTGTCCAAGGTCGTGAAGGGTGGACGTCGTTTCTCGTTCACCGCGCTCATGGTCATCGGCGATGGCAACGGCAAGGTCGGCCTCGGTTACGGCAAGGCCAAGGAAGCCGGACTCGCCGTGCAGAAGGGCATCGAAGAGGCGCGCAAGAACCTCTTCGACGTGCCCCTCGCCGGCACGACCATCGTCTACCCGGTGCTCGGCGCCTCGGGTGCCGGACGCGTGCTGATGAAGCCCGCGGCCCCCGGTACCGGCGTCATCGCCGGCGGAGCCGCTCGCGCCATCCTCGAGATGGCCGGCGTCAAGGACATCATCGCCAAGTCGCTCGGCTCGTCCAACGGCATCAACGTCGCTCACGCCACCATCCAGGGACTGAAGCAGCTGCGTCGTCCCGAGGACATCGCGGCGCTGCGCGACAAGCCGGCCGACCACGTCATCCCCTCAGGCACACTGCGCGCGTACCGCGAGCGCCAGCGTGAGGGCGACCTGTTTAAGACGGAGGGCTAGTCATGGCTCAGCTGAAAGTCACCCAGATCCGCTCGGCCATCGCGACCAAGCCCAAGCACCGCGGCACGCTGCGCGCGCTCGGGCTGCGCGGGATCGGCCAGTCCAACGTCCTGCCTGACCGTCCCGAGATCCACGGGATGATCGCCCGCGTGCCACACCTGATCAAAGTAGAAGAGGTCAACTAATGAAGCTGCACGATCTCAAGTCTCCCGAGGGCTCGACCCACCGAAAGAAGATCGTCGGGCGCGGCATCGGCGGCAAGGGCGGCAAGACCGCCGGCCGTGGCACCAAGGGCCAGAAGGCTCGCCGTTCGATCCCCGCCGGCTTCGAGGGTGGGCAGCTGCCGCTGCTGCAGCGCATTCCGAAGCTGAAGGGCTTCACCAACCCGTTCCGCGTGGAGTACACGCCCGTGAACCTCGACGCCCTCGTGGCGCTGGGCGCGAGCGACGTGACGTTCGACGTGTTCGTGGCGAACGGGCTGTGCGCCAAGAAGGATCTCGTGAAGATCCTCGGCCGCGGCACGCTGTCGACGCCGATGAACGTCTCGGCCCACGGCTTCTCGGCGTCGGCCAAGGCCGCCATCGAGGCCGCTGGCGGCACGACGACCGAGCTGGCCAAGCCGTTCGCCGTCCGTCCTCCTGCGTCGGGCAACCAGCACCAGAACCGCTAGGGTCGCACGGTGTTCAAGCGACTCGCGAACATCTTTCGTGTACCGGACCTTCGCAACAAGGTCCTGTTCACGATCGCCATCATCTGCCTCTACCAGCTAGGGGCGAACCTGCCCATCCCCGGCGTGAGCTGGTCGCAGGTCCAGCTGCTCCAGTCCAAGGCCGGCGCCAGCGGCGTGCTCGGATTCCTCAACCTCTTCTCGGGCGGCGCGCTGACCCGTCTGGCCGTCTTCGGCCTGGGTGTCATGCCCTACATCACCAGCTCGATCGTGATCCAGCTGCTGACGACCGTGATCCCCAAGCTCACCGAGTGGCGCGACCAGGGTGCCGTTGGCCAGAAGAAGATCACCCAGACCACCCGCTACTTGACGATCGGCCTGGCGCTGCTGCAGTCGACGGGCCTCATCTACGCCTTCCACGGCCACGACGAGGCGCTGCTGGGCTTCAACATCGACCTCATCCCCAAGTTCAACCTCTGGCTCGGCCTGTTCATGGTGGCCATCATGACCGCCGGCACGGCCTTCGTCATGTGGCTCGCCGAGCTGATCACCCAGCGCGGTATCGGCCAGGGCATGAGCCTCCTGATCTTCGCCAACGTCGTGGCGGGCCTGCCCTCGGGCGGCCACGCGGTGTGGAGCGAGGGCGGACCGGTGAAGTTCCTCATCATCCTGGTCATCTCCCTGGCGCTGCTGGTGCTGATCGTCTTCATGGACAACGGGCAGCGGCGAATACCCGTCACCTTCGCGCGGCGCGTCGTCGGGCGCAAGGAGATGGGCGGCAACTCCACGTACATCCCGCTCAAGGTCAACCAGTCCGGGGTTATCCCGATCATCTTCGCCTCCTCGGTGCTCTACATCCCGGTCCTGATGTCCAACATCGTGCCGTGGACCGGATTCCAGAACTTCGTGAACTCCTCGCTGCACCCGACGAGCTTCTTCTACATCGCCTCGGACTTCGTCTTGATCGTCGCGTTCACGTTCTTCTACGTCTACATCGCCTTCGAGCCGCACCAGCAGGCCGAGATGCTTCGCCAGCAGGGCGGCTTCGTGCCGGGCATCCGCCCGGGCATGCCGACCGAGAAGTACTTCTCCAAGATGCTGAGCCGCCTGACCGTCGTGGGAGCCTTCTTCCTCGCCTCGGTGGCCGTGGTGCCGAGCATCCTGATGGCGCTGTGGAACATCAACCGGTTCCCGTACTACGGCACCACGCTGCTGATCGCCGTAGGCGTGTCCCTGCAGACCATGCAGCAGATCGACAGCCAGCTCATGATGCGCAACTACGAAGGCTTCCTGAAAAGGTAGCCATGCCAGCACGCCTCAACCTCGTCATTCTGGGCAAGCAGGGGGCGGGCAAGGGCACGCAGTGCAAGCGCCTGGCGAGCATCTACGCCTTACCTCACGTCTCGACCGGCGACATCCTCCGCGCGGCCGTGAAGGCCGGCACGCCGCTCGGCCGCGAGGTCGCGTCGGTGCTCGAGGCGGGCGCGCTCGTCTCGGACGACCTGGTCATCAAGCTGGTCGAGGAACGCCTCGAAGAGCCCGACGCCCGCAAGGGCGCGCTGCTCGACGGCTTCCCGCGCACCCTGGCCCAGGCCGAGGCGCTCGAACGGCTCCTCGGCGGCGACGGCATCAAGCTCTGCATCGACCTCGAGGTGCCGACCGGGCTCGTGACCGAGCGGCTCTCGTCGCGGCGCGTCTGCCAGGAGTGCGGCGCCATCTACCGCGACAGCGACATCGAGGCGATCTCGGGGACCTGCGAGAAGTGCGGCGGCGACGTGATCCAGCGCGCCGACGACCGGCCCGAAGCCATCCGCCAGCGCCTCGAAGCCTACGAGCGCGACACCGAGCCGCTGCTGGCGTTCTACGAGTCCCGGGGGCTGCTGGCCAGCGTGAATGGCGACCAGAGCCCCGACGACGTCACCGACGCAATCCAGGCCGCCGTGAGCGCCCGGGGTCTGGCGTGAGGCGCTCGCGCGAAGAGCTGGACAAGATGCGCAAGGCCGGCAAGGTCGTCGCCGAGATGCACGAGGCGACGCGCGCCGCGATTCGCCCGGGCGTGACGACCATGCAGCTCAACGAGGTCGCCGAGGAGGTGCTCGCCAAGCGCGGCGCCCGCTCGAACTTCCTGAACTACCACGGCTTCCCCGCGGTGATCTGCACGAGCCCCAACGACATGATCGTCCACGGCATCCCGGGCGACTACCGGCTCGTGGAAGGCGACATCATCTCCATCGACTGCGGCGCGATCGTCGAGGGCTACCACGGCGACGCGGCCTACACCGCGGGGGTCGGCGAGATCAGCGACGTCGCGCGGCGACTCATCGAGGTGACCGAACGGTCCATGTGGGCCGGGATCGACCAGCTCGTGATCGGCCACCGTCTCCACGAGGTGGGTCGCGCGGTCCAGAAGGTGGCCGAGGCCGCGGGCTTCTCGGTCGTGCGCGAGTACGTGGGCCACGCCATCGGCACCGAGATGCACGAGAGCCCCCAGGTGCCCAACTACTGGCCGGGCACCCCGGGACCGACCCTCAAGGAGGGCATGGTCTTCGCCATCGAGCCCATGGTGAACGTCGGCTCCTACGACACGTACGTGCTCGAGGACGGCTGGGGCGTCATGACCCAGGACGGCCAGCTGTCGGCGCATTTCGAGCACACCATCGCCGTGACCGCCGACGGCCCCGAGGTCTTCACCGTCGCCTAGCGGTCCGCGCCCAGCACCCGTGCGCCGACGACGCGCAGGCGGGTCGTGGCGTCCAGGCTGGGGAGGTCCTGGTGGGAGATCACCACGACGACACCGCCGCGCTGCTGGCGGCGGACCTCGCGCATGAGCGCGTCAGCGTCGGATTCATCGAGGCCCTCGGTGGGCTCATCGAGCACCATCACGGGCCGCTGGGCGAGCAGCGCTCGCGCCACTCCGAGGCGCCGCCGCTCGCCGCCGCTCAGTCCGGTCGTGGCTCCGCCGAGCCGGGTGGCGAGCGCGTCGGGCAGCGTCGAGAGCAGCGGCCCCAGGCCGGCCGAACGCAGCGCGCCGAGGACCTCGTCGTCGCTGGCGCCGGGCCTGGCGAGACGGACGTTCTGGGCCAGTGTGGTGGCGAAGACGTGCGGATCGTCGCTGACGTAGCCCACGCGAGTGCGGACCTGCTCGCCCGTGAGCGTGGCCAGGTCCACCCCACCCAGGGTCGCGCCGCCGGCGTCGGCCTCGATGAAGCGGGCGAGGAGATGGGCGAGGGTGGTCTTGCCCGATCCGCTGGGCCCGCTCAGCGCCACCACGTCGCTGGCGCGCCAGGCGGCGGTGACGTGCTCGAGCACGACGTGGCCGTCGCGGCTCAGGCCGACGTCGCTCAACGCGATGTCGCTTCCCGGCCCCAGCCTCGACGGGACCGCGGGGTCGTGCACCGGCCACGGCCGCGAGGTCAGGGCGTCGAGGCGCGCGACCGCGCTGAGTCCGCCGCGCACGCTCGCCAGCGAGCCCGAGGCCGCACCGACCAGTTCGAGGGCGCTGAGCGCCAGGAGGGTCGGCACCGCCAGCAGCGACGGGGAGAGGTCGTGGCGCCCGAGGGCCCGCTGGGTGTTGGCCACGACCGCCATCACCGTGAGGCCAGCGGTCAGGAGGTTGAGTCCGCTGAAGAGGGCGCCGCGACGCGCGACGCGCGCCACGGCGCGGTCGTAGGCGCGCTCGGCCTGCGCGCAGCGCTCGTGGAGCACGTGGCCGGCCCCGAGCCCGCGGTACTCGTTACCCGTTCGCGCGGCGTCGTCAAGGACGTGACGCAGCAGCTCGCGCGCGCGGTTGAGCTCGTCCTGGGGTCCCTGGCCGACCCGCGCGGCCCCCAGCGGCAGGGCGACGCCGACCATCACGACGCCGGCCAGGAAGACGAGCGCCGTCGCCGGCGCGATGAAGCCCCCGACGGCGATCGCGCAGAGTCCCGCGATCAGGTTGGCGCTGAGCGGGCCTGCGACGGTGACGAGAAGGTCCTGGACCTTGTCGACGTCGCCGATCACCGTCTCGACGACGTCGGCGCCTCGTGCGCCGAGCCCGGCGGGGACCAGCGGCTCGAGGCGGCTGGCCGTGAGCGCGCGGACCCGGGTCATGACCCGAAGCGCCCCTTGGTGGGTCGTGACGCGTTCGGCGTAGCGTCCGGCGGCCTTGCCCAGCGCCAGCAGCTGCACCACGCCCATCAGCAACGTGAGGCTCAGGATCGGCGGACGCTGGGCGCTTCTCACGATGAGCCACCCCGCGGTGCCCGACAGCGCCACGGTGGCCAGGCTCACGGCCACGCTGGCGCTCAGCGCCAGCGCCACGCCTCGCTGCTCGAGACGCAGCGACTCGCGCAAGGGCGACGAGGGGTGGGCCCTAGACACCGAATCGCTCCGGGGCCGCCAGCTGCCAGGCGCCGTCGACCTCGAGGCGACGGTGCGTCGCGATGATCGTGGTGACGGCGCGCCTGCGCACGGCCGCCATGGCCAGGGTCGCGTTCGCCTCGTCGAGGTGAGCGGTGGGCTCGTCGAGCAGCAGGACGGTCGCGGGTCGCAGCAGCGTGCGCGCGAGCGCGAGGCGCCGCCGCTGGCCGGCCGACAGCCCCTCGGCTCCTTCGCCCAGCGCCCGGTCCAGGTCGAGGCGCAGGTCGAGCTCCTCGAGGGCGGCGCGCAGCCGGGCGTCGTCGTAGGCCTCGCCCATGGTGAGCGCCTCGCGCACCGTGGCGCCCGCGAAGAGCGGATCCTGGGGCAACCAGGCGCAGGTGGCGTGCCAGGACTCGGCATCGATGTCCGAAAGGGGAGTTCCGTCGACGAGAATCACGCCCTGGTCCAGCGGGTCGAGTCCCGCGAGGGCGCGCAGCAGCGTCGACTTGCCCACGCCCGAGGGACCCTCGAGGGCGACGATGGCCCCGGGATCGAGTTCTGCGCTGAGCGAGCGCAGCGTGTGATGGTCGCGTCCGCTCACGGTGACGCGTACGTCGCGCAGTTCGAGCCGTGGCGGCGTCGCGGGTGCGGGCTCGCCGTCGCCCACGCTGGGCGCGGCGTCGAGCAGGTCGAGAATCGCGCCCGCGGCCCCCACGGCGTCGCTCGAGGCGTGGAATCGGGCCGCGGCCCGGCGCAGCGGGACGTAGACCTCGGGGGTCACCAGCAGCACGGCCAGCGCCGTGGTGAGGCGCATGCGGCCGTCGATGAGGCGGATGCCCAACACGAGCGCCACGAGCGCGGTGGCGAGCGACGAGAGCAACTCGAGCGCGAAGCCCGAGAGAAAGGCGACCCGCAGCGTCTGGAGCGTGCTGAGTCGGAGTTCGTCGCCGACGTCGCCGAGGGTGCTGGTCACGGCCACCGATCGGTTATGGGCCTTCAAGGTCGCGAGCCCGCGCACCACGTCGCCGAAGTAGTTCGCGAGCTCCTGCTGCTTCGTCCACGAGCGTTCCATGCGTTCCTTGGCCTCGAGACCGAGCAGGATCATGAACACGGGCAGCAACGCGATCGTGGCCGTGACGATCAGGGCGCTCCAGGGGTCGGTGAAGGCCATCCACGCGAGCAGCGCGACCGGCGCGCCGACGCTCAACACGAGTGCGGGAACGTAGGTGGCGAGATAGGTCTCGATGGCGTCGACGCCGCGGGTGGCGAGCTGCACGAAGGCGTCGGGAGCGTCACGGTGGCCGGGGCGCAGCGTGGCATCCAGTGCCCTGGCGCGCAGCGTGTGGCGCACCGGACGCGCGAGCCGTGACGTCAGCGGCTCGCTGAGCAGGGCAACGATCGCCCGGCACACCGCGAGCAGCACCAGGGCAACGAGATCGCCCCGGAGCGGCGTGCGGGCGTCACGGAAGAGGCCCCCGAGGGCGTTCGCCAGTACGACGGCCTGGGCGATGGTGAGCAGGACGTTGAAGACGCCGAGGGCCACCGCCGCGGCCAGGGAGCCGCGCACCAGCGGCGTGGCGCGCCAGAGCCGGCCCAGTAGCGCGCCTGGGCTGTCGCGTCGAGCCAAGTGCCGGTACTACGAACCCACGTCGGACGTGAGTTGCGTGGGGTCGGTGCGTCGGACGCGCTTGCGGAAGATCCAGTACGTCCAGCTCTGGTACACGAGCACGAAGGGCGTGAAGATCAGCGCCACGATGGTCATGACCTTGAGGGTGTAGTGCTGCGAGGCGGTCTGGGACAGGGTCAGGCTGAACCGAGGGCTCACCGAAGAGACCAGCACGCGCGGATAGAGGTTCAAGAACAGCGTGGTGAAGAAGATCACGATCACGAGCGCCGTCGTGACGAAGGCCCAGCCCTCGAGACGGTCACGCATCAGCCATCCGACGCCCGCCAGCATGACCAGGCCGAGGATGGGCAGGAACGGGGGGACCAGGCCACTGTGGTGGGTCGTGTGCGCGGTCGTGTAGGTCCACGCGAGGAACGCGAACGTCAGGACCAGCGTGAGTGGCGCGAGGAGCACGCCCGAGCGGCGGGCCCGATCGCGAACCTCGCCGTCGGCCTTCAGACCGAGGAACGTCGCGCCGTGCAGCGTGAACAGCGAGAGGGTCGTGAGGCCCCCGAGCAGCGCGTAGGGCTTGACGAGGTCGAAGAAGTTCCCGGTCCAGGTGGCGTTGGCCAGCAGCGGCACGCCGTGCACGAAGTCGGCGAAGGCCACGCCCCAGAGCAGGGCCGGCAAGGCCGAACCCCAGAAGATGGCGAGGTCCCACCAGCGCCGCCACGACACCGTGTCCTTCTTCGAGCGCATCTCGAAGGCCATGCCGCGAAAGATGAGCGCGGCCAGCAGGACGAAGAGCGCGAGGTAGAAGCCGCTGAAGACCGTCGAGTACCAGAGCGGGAAGGCCGCGAAGGTCGCCCCGCCCGCGGTGATCAGCCAGACCTCGTTGCCGTCCCAGACCGGCCCGATGGTGTTGATCATCACGCGCCGATCCATGTCGTCCTTGGCCAGGAACGGCATCAGGACGCCGACGCCGAAGTCGAAGCCCTCGAGGAAGAAGTAGCCCAGCCAGAGCACCGCGATGGTGACGAACCAGAACTGCTGGAGACCGCTGGGCGATGTTGCAGCTAGAACGTGTGGCACGGGATTCTCCTAGTAGACGAGTTCGAGTGGTTTTTCGTCATCGTGTTCCGACAGCTCCTCGGGCGCCTTGCGGGCGACCTTGATCATCAGGCCGATTTCGATGAAGGCCAGGAAGCTGTAGATGGCCGTGTAGCCGATGAGGCTGGTCGCCAAGTAGCCGACCGAGATGTGCGAGACCGCCTGGCTGGTCTTCAAGAGCCCGTACACGACCCAAGGCTGGCGGCCCTCCTCGGTGAAGATCCAGCCGAAGCTATTCGCGAGGAAGGGCGCGAGAAGCATGAGACTGGCGAAGCGCAGGAACCACGACGATCTGTCGAGGCGCTTCTTGCGCATCAGCCACAGGCCTAGGGCGCCCAGTGCGATCATCAGCAGGCCGAGTCCGACCATGAGGCGGAATGTCCAGTAGGTCACCCAGAGGACGGGTATGTAGTTTCCGGGACCGTACTTCTTCACGTCGGCCGCCTGGAGCTGCTTGACGCCCTTGACCTGTCCGTTCAGCGAGTTGTCCGCGATGATGCTGAGCAGGTGGGGGACGCGGATCTGGAAGAGCGGATTGCCGGTCAGGTCGCCGATGGTCAACAGCGAGAAGCTCGCGCCGTTCGCGGTGTTGTACATCGCTTCGGCGGCCGCCATCTTCATGGGCTGCTGGGTGTCCATCTGGCGGGCCTGGGTGTCGCCCATGAAGCACGTGCCCAGCGCGGCGAGCAAGGTGACGACGATGGCGACCTTGGCGACCTTGATGAATGCGTCCTTCTGCTGGCCACGACGGATGTGCCACGCCGCGATGGCGAGCATGAAGACCGAGCCGGTCAGCAGGGCGGCGAAGACCACGTGGAAGTAGGCGCCGAAGAACGTGGCGTTCGTGATGACCGCCCAGAAGTTGGTCATCACGGCCTGCCCGGTCGCCTTGTCGATCGCGAATCCGACGGGGTGCTGCATCCACGAGTTCGCCGCGAGGATGAAGACGGCCGAAAGCAGCGTTCCGATGCTCGCCAGCCATATCGATGCGAGGTGGACCCGGGCGCTCACCCGGCCGCGACCGAAGATCCACACGCCCAGGAACACCGACTCCATGAAGAAGGCCAGGAGGCCTTCGATGGCCAGTGGGGCCCCGAAGATGTTGCCGACGAAGGTCGAGTAGCTCGACCACGACATGCCGAACTGGAACTCCTGGACGATGCCGGTGACGACCCCGATGGCGAAGTTGATCAGGAACAGCTTGCCGAAGAAGCGAGCCATCCGGTCGTAGTGCTCGTCCTTCGTCCGGTACGCGGCGGTCTGGAGGCACGCCACCAGGAAGCCGAGGCCGATCGTGAGCGGCACGAAGAGAAAATGGAAGACAGTCGTGACGCCGAACTGCCATCGCGCCAACGTCAGTGTGGTGATGCCCGCAAGAATGTCCATGCTTCGAAACTACGAGCGACGCTGCGCAGAAAGTTAGGGAAATAAGTCCCTATTCAAATCTCGATTTTTAATCTGCTTTCCCGCTACTGCGGGTGGAGGCGGTCCTGCTGGCGCTGGGCGAAGAGTGCCGCCTCGGTGCGTCGCTGGAAGCCGAGCTTGGCCAAGAGGTTCGAGACGTAGTTCTTCACGGTCTTCTCGGCGAGGAACATCTCAGCGGCGATCTCGCGGTTGCTCAGCCCTTCGCTGAGCAGTTCGAGGATTCGCTGCTCCTGTCCGCTGAGGCTCTGCAGGCGGATGTCCTCGGCAATCTGGCGGCGCAGGCGCTCGCGCGCCCGTTCGACCTGGTCGCTGGTGAGCAGCATCTCCCCGCTGGCCACGCGACGGATCGCGTTGACGAGGTCCTCCCCGCGCACGTTCTTCAGCACGTAGCCCCTCGCTCCCGCGAGGACCGAGGCGCTGATGGCCTCGTTGTCGGGGAACGACGTGAGCATCAGGCAGGCGAGGTCGCTACGGCGCTCGCGCAGGGTGCGGCAGAGGTCGACGCCGCTGCCGTCGGGCAGGCGCACGTCCAGGACCGCGACGTCGATCTCGTCGAGATCCACGGCCATAGCCTCTTCGAGCGAGCCGGCCTGGGCCACGACGATGAGGTCGTCGTTGGTCTCGAGGAGCTCGCGGATGCCGCGGCGCACGATCTCGTGGTCGTCGACGAGCAGCAGGCGAATCATGTCAGTCCTGCCAGTGCGCGGTCCATCGCACCATTGTGCCACGGCTAAGCCCGGAGTCAATCACGCAGGTCCCGCCGAGCTCGCGGGCCCGGGCGTTCAGGTTGCGCAACCCCCGCCCGGGGCCGGCGGTCGAGGTGAAGCCCACGCCGTTGTCGACCACGGTCATCACCAGCAGGTCGCCCTCGGCGGTGATCTCGACGCGGATGGCGGTGGCCCGGGCGTGGCGGGCGATATTGGAGAGGATCTCGCGCAGGGACTGGGTCGCGTGGCGAGCGCAGACGTTGCCCACCTTCCGGTTGATCTCGTCGGTAACCCGCAGGTCAACCTTGATGCCGAGTCGCGCGCCGACTTCCTGAACGAGTGCGCTCGCGCGGCTCAGCAGGCTCACGCCGTCCACCTGCTCCTGATCGATCTCGAAGATAGTGGTGCGAATTTCGCGGATCGTCTCGTCGAGCTCGTCGATGGCGCTGTTTATGCGGGCCTGGACCTTCTCATTGGACACCATGGGCAGGGTGATCTGCAGGGCCAGACCAACCCCGAACAGGCGTTGGATGACGGTGTCGTGCAGATCGCGCGCGAGCCGTTCTCGCTCCTCGCTCAGGGTGAGTTCACGGAGGTGGCTGCGAATGGTGGCCTGGTCGATGATGAGGCCGGCCGCGCGGCCGAATGACTCGACGAGTATCTGGTCCTCTTCGCTGAAGGGCTCGCCGTTGAGCCGGTCGGTCAGGTAGAGGTTGCCGAAGACGTGGTCGTCACCGGTCTTCACCGGCACGCCGAGGAAGCTCTTCATGACCGGGTGGTTCGCCGGGAAGCCCGACGACGACTCGTGCGTGGACAGGTCGTCGACGCGAAGCGCGTGGGCGTTGGCGATTATCTCGCCGAGCAGCCCCTCACCGAGCGGGGCCTGGCCGATTCTCGTGCGCGTCGTCTCGTCGATGCCGTAGGTGATGAACTGCGAAAGGCTCTTGCCATTACTCGAGACCACGCCCATCGCGCCGTAGCGCGCTCCCACGAGTTGGGTGGCCGCCTTGACGATGGCCTGGAGGAGGTCGTGCAGGTTCGCGTCGCTCTCGATGAGCAGGATCGCGTCGATGAGCTCGTGGAGTCGTTCGGGATTGTAGATCCGGTGGAACGCCATTCCTAAAACACTCCCACATCCCCCAGGCCCCGTATCGGTCGGCCTACTCGATGCGTTCGCCGACCACCACCGAGAGCGGCAGCGAGATCAGCGCGGCCCCCCGCTCGACGGCCTTGCGCAGCGGGGTCGAGAGCTGCTCCTGCCCGGGGGAGAGCGCGGCCAGGCCCGAGGCCATGACCGACCAGGTCGCCCCGTCGGGTTCGAGCCCGTCAATCTCTACCGACAGCACGTCACCCCGGCGCGCGGCCAGGATGACGGACTCTTCGGAGCTGGCCAACAGGAGGTGGTCGTCGTCGATGACTGCAATCCGAGCTGGGAGGGCGGCGGGCAGGCACCGAACGGAGATGACCACCCTGGCGAGATCGGTGCTATTGAGCAGATTCACGCATGTGTCGCGCGTTAGCGTTGCCCGGTGCTCTGAGTCCCCCTGTTGGGTCATGACAGAAGCATGTACCCTATTCCCCATGACTTCCTAGGGTCTCCGGTCACATTTTGCCCATTTTGCTCCGCCGAATGGGCTTCCGGCGGCCCCGGCGGTACCCGGCTTTTGCGTTCTGGCCAAAATTCGGTAGAATGGTCAGCCGACCTGTTGGAAACCCGACAGGTCCATCCGTGGGGGAGTTTTTGCTCCACCACGCCCCGCAGTGCCGTAACAAGGAGAAAGAACCTGAGCAAGCCAAAGGAAGACGCGTTCACCGTCGAGGGTACCGTCGTCGAGCCCCTGCCGAACGCCATGTTCCGCGTGGAGTTGGAGAACGGTTACACCGTGCTCGCCCACAGCTCGGGCAAGATGCGCATGCACCGCATACGCATCCTGCCGGGCGACAAGGTCCAGGTAGAGATCACGCCGTACGACATGACCCGCGGTCGCATCACCTACCGCTACAAGTAACTCAAGTTCGTCCAAAGTCGAGAAGGAAGAAAAATGAAGGTTCGCGCCAGCGTCAAGCCAATGTGTGAGAAGTGCAAGGTCATCCGCAGGTCGGGTCACGTCCGCGTGATCTGTGAACAACCGCGGCACAAGCAGCGCCAGGGCTAGGAGAGGAAGAATATGGCCCGTATTGCCGGAGTAGACATCCCACGCGAAAAGCGAACGGTGATCGCACTCACGTACATCTTTGGAGTCGGACCTACGACCGCGCAGCAGATCTGCGCGGCGACCGAGGTCGACGAGTCGATCCGCGTCAAGGACCTCTCCGACGCCGACGTCAACAAGATCCGCGCCTACATCGACCAGAACCTCACGGTCGAGGGTGACCGCCGTCGCGACGTGGCCCAGGACATCAAGCGCAAGATGGAGATCAACTGCCTCCAGGGAATCCGTCACCGCAAGGGCCTGCCCGTACGCGGCCAGCGAACCCGTACCAATGCTCGCACCCGCAAGGGTCCAAAGCGCACTGTCGCCGGTAAGAAGAAGGTAACGAAGTAATGGCCAAGCCAACCACCGCCCGCAAGGGCCGTCGCAAGGAACGCAAGAACATCGCCTTCGGTGTCGCGCACATCAAGAGTTCGTTCAACAACACGATCGTGTCGATCAGCGACCCCGAGGGCAACGTCATCGCGTGGGCCTCTTCGGGCAACGTGGGGTTCAAGGGATCGCGCAAGTCGACCCCCTTCGCCGCCCAGCTGGCCGCCGAGAAGTGCGCCCGAGCGGCGATGGAGCACGGCGTCAAGAAGGTCGACGTGCTCGTGCGCGGCCCCGGGTCGGGTCGCGAGACCGCGATCCGCTCGCTCGCCGCGGCCGGCATCGAAGTCGTTGCCATCAAGGACGTCACCCCGCTACCCCACAACGGCTGTCGCCCCAAGAAGCGTCGTCGAGGCTAAGGAAAGAAATGGCTCGTTATACCGGACCCGTTTGCCGACTCTGTCGTCGCGAGCGCACCAAGTTGTACCTGAAGGGTGAGCGTTGCTTCACCATGAAGTGCCCCGTCGCCGAGAACTCGGACCGCCAGACCCGCGCCTTCCCGCCGGGCATGCACGGCCGCGACCGTCAGCGCCAGGGTTCTGAGTACCTGACCCAGCTTCGAGAGAAGCAGAAGACCCGTCGTATCTACGGGATCTTGGAGAAGCAGTTCCGCAACCTCTACGAAGAGGCCAACCGTCGCCCCGGCATCACGGGCACGAACCTGCTCCAGTTCCTCGAGCTGCGCCTCGACAACGTCGCGTACCGCGCCGGCTGGGGGGCTTCGCGCTCCCAGGCCCGCCAGTTCGTGCGCCACGGCCACGTCACCGTGAACGGCAAGCGCGTCACGATCCCCTCGTACCGCGTTCGTCCCGGCGAAGTCGTGGCCCTGAAGAACGTGACCCGCGAGAACTTCAACGTCAAGCGCAACCTTGACGTCTTGGACCGCACTGTCCCGGGCTGGCTCGAGATCGGCGAGAACAGATTCTCCGTGACCGTGCGCGTCGTGCCCCAGCGTGAGCAGATCGACGAATCGATCAGAGAGCAGCTCATCGTCGAGCTGTACTCCAAGTAACCCAAAACTCAAAGACTTAAGGAGTCCCCATGTTGATTATCCAACGACCCACCATCGAGGCGCTCGGCGACGAGCTCAACAACCGCCAGACCTTCGGCATCGGACCGCTCGACCCCGGCTTCGGTCACACGCTGGGCAACTCGCTTCGTCGCACGCTGCTCTCGTCGATTCCCGGTGCCGCGGCGACGCGCGTGAAGTTCGACGCCGTACTCCACGAGTTCGGTGTCATCGAGGGCGTCAAGGAAGACGTGCAGGACATCTGCCTGAACCTGAAGGACCTGCTGCTCATCGTCCACTCCGACGAGCCGGTCATGCTTCGCCTCGACAAGCGCAGCGAAGGCCCCGTCACGGCGGCGGACCTGTCGACGACGGCCGACGTGGAAATCCTGAATCCCGACCTGCACCTGGCGTACCTGACCAACTCCAAGAGCAACCTCAGCTTCGAGCTGACCGTGGAGCGCGGCAAGGGCTACGTCGGCGCCGAAGGAAACAAGGGTTCCTCGACCATCGGTGTCATCCCGCTCGACGCCATCTTCACCCCCGTGCGCCGGGTCAGCTTCGAGATCGAGCCGGTCCGCGTCGAGCAGTCCAAGGACTTCGACCGCCTGGTGATCGAGATCGAGACCGATGGTTCGATCAGCCCCCGGGAGGCCCTCGCCTCGGCCGGCAAGACGCTCGGCGCGCTGGTTGGCCTGATCGGCAGCTTCGACGAGGAGGCTCCGGCCCTGGAGCTCGGCGACGTCGGCTCGGCCCAAGCCGCCGCCAGCGAGCTCGACATCCGCATCGAAGAGCTCGGCCTGACCGAGCGCTCGCGCAACTGCCTGAAGCGCGCCGGCATCAACACCATCGCCCAGCTCGTCAACGCGACCGAGCGCGACCTGACGTCGATCACCAACTTCGGCGCCACGTCGCTGAAGGACGTCAACGACCGCCTCGAAGAGCGCGGCCTCTCACTGCGAATCGAGGACTAAGCATGCGCGGAACTCCTACCAAGGGCAAGCGTTTCGGCGGCAGCAGCGCACACCAGAAGGCGATGATGGGCAACCTCGTCGCCTCCATGATCGCCGCCGAGTCGATCGTTACCACCGAGGCCAAGGCCAAGGCGCTGCGTCCGATCGTCGAGAAGGTCGTGACGGCGGCGAAGAACTCTCCCGAGGGTTCGGTGCACGCCCAGCGCCGCGTCGTCGCGTTCATCCGCGACAAGGACATGACGCACAAGCTCTTCACCGAGATCGCTCCTCGCTACACCGAGCGCCCGGGCGGCTACACGCGCATCTTGAAGCTCGGGCCGCGTCAGGGCGACAACGCCCCGATGGCGCGCATTGAGTTCGTCTGATCCTGCACCAGGCGCCACCCAAAGGTGGCGGCTGGACCTTGCCTATGACGGCAACGGCCTGAGCGGCTTCGCCTATCAACCGGAGTTCGTCACCGTCGTCGGACTGCTGCGCGAGACGCTCGCGCGCACCCTGCGCCTCAGCGAAGAGCCGCTCATCGTGGGCGCCGGGCGCACTGACGCCGGAGTGCACGCCTTCGCCCAGGTGGTCCACGTCGACCTTCCGAACACGTTCTTCCCGAACGACCGGGGCCCGGAGATGGACCGACTGCTCAACTCGCTCAACAAGCAGCTCAGGGGTCGGATCAAGGTCCTCAAGGCCCAGCCGGTCGGCGACGATTTCGACGCCCGCTATTCGGCGACGTGGCGCGAGTACCGCTACCTGGTCCTCGAGTCGACGCCGCCGGCACTCAGCCTCACCGCGGCCTGGTCGTGGTCGGTCAAGGGACCGCTCGACGTCGAGGCCATGAATCGGGCGAGTGCCGACATCATCGGTGCCCACGATTTCCGGGCGTTCTGTCGACGCCCAACGAACGCCGCGCCCGAGCAGCCCCTGGTGCGCAGGATCATCTCGGCGCGCTGGGACCGAGTCTCGGACGAATGGGGCATGGCCCCGGGGGGAGCGCCCGCCGTGCGCTTTGTCATCAGGGGTCAGTCGTTCTGCCACAACCTCGTTCGCTGCCTCGTGTCGACCATGGTCGCCATCGGACACGGTGACCTGTCCGAAAACACCGTGAGAGGCCGCCTGGAGAGCCTAGAACGGGATCATTTGCCCGCACCGGCGCCCGCGGGTGGTCTGAGCCTCATTGGAGTCGGATACGACGAATTTGCCGGCGGGCCCTCAGGTTTTGTAAGGTAGAGAGTCCCTTAGTAGTCCCATCGCGGTGACTGTCCTAAAGATCGCTGAAGGAAGAATTGTGCGTACCTATACACCAAAGGCCAATGACATCACGCGTGAGTGGCTCGTCATCGACGCCGAGGGCCTGGTGCTCGGGCGCGTCGCGACGGTTGCCGCCACGTTGCTGCGCGGCAAGCACCGCACCTTCTTCGCGCCACACCTCGACGTGGGCGACAACGTCATCATCGTCAACGCGGACAAGATCGTCGTGACGGCCAACAAGGCCGCTCAGAACTTCGCCTACCACCACTCGGGCTACCCGGGCGGCCTGCGCGCGACGTCGTGGAAGACGCTGCTCGAGAACGACCCCGCGAAGCTCGTCTTCGACGCGGTCAGGGGCATGGTCCCGAAGAACCGCCTGGGCCGCGCCCAGATGGACAAGCTCTTCGTCTACGCCGGTCCCGAACACCCCCACGCAGCACAGCAGCCTACGAAGTACGACACCTCGGCAATCCGCCGCGGTTAAGAGGAGAACAGTCCGTGTCATCACCGCTCACTCAAACAACCGGTCGCCGCAAGGAAGCCGTGGCTCGCGTTCGTCTCCGTCCCGGTACCGGCACGATCACCATCAACTCTCGCGCCTTCGACAACTACTTCACGTCGGCGACCCATCGCCAGATGGTGATGGAGCCGCTTCGCCTGATTGACGCGCAGCAGACCTACGACATCGACGCCACCATCGAGGGCGGCGGCGTGGCCGGACAGGCCGGCGCCCTGCGCCTGGGCATCTCGCGCTCGCTGCTCGAGATCGACGAGAACGTCCGCCCGGCGCTCAAGAAGGCCGGGCTCCTGACTCGTGACTCGCGCAAGAAGGAGACCAAGAAGTACGGTCTCAAGAAGGCGCGCAAGGCTCCTCAGTACTCGAAGCGTTAATGTCCATGGCCGTGCGCTTCGGCACGGATGGTATCCGCGGGCGGGTTCCCGACGAGATCACCATCGACGTGGCCTACCGCCTGGGCCGGGCCGTCGCGAGCGTTTTCGATGCTCCGGTCTTCGTCGGCTACGACACGCGTGAAAGCTCGCCCCAGCTCGCGGCGGCGGTCCTGGCGGGACTGGCGGACGGGGGGGCGCACGGGACTAATCTCGGATACTTCACCACGCCCGGCGTCGCGGTGATCGCCAAGCAGCGCGGTGGCGTCGGCGTGGTGGTGTCGGCGTCGCATAACCCCTACCTCGACAACGGGCTGAAGGTCCTCGGACCCGGTGGCGGCAAGCTGGACCACGCCACGGAGGAAGCGGTTGCCCGTGCGCTCAATGACGCGCAGCAGGCCCCCGCGGAGTCGTTCGAGGAGCCGGCCGTCGACGAGACGGCCGAGCACGACTACGCTGCGCACCTGCGTGAGCTCGTGCCTGGCGACTTCTCGTCGCTGCACCTGGTGCTCGACTGTGCCAACGGCGCCGCGTCGCACGTGGCCCAGGAGCTCTTCGCCGCGACTGGCGCGCGCCTCACGATGATGCACAACACCCCCAACGGACGCAATATCAACGAGAACTGTGGATCGACCCACGTCGACGACATCGTGGCCAAGGTCCTCGAACTCGGTGCCGACCTCGGCCTCGCCTTCGACGGCGACGCCGACCGCCTCATTGCCGTGGACGGCGAGGGAGCCGTCCGTGACGGCGACGACCTCATGACGCTCTTCGCACTGGACTTCGCGTCGCGCGACATGCTCGGCGGCGGGCTGGTGATCACGTCGATGAGCAATCTCGGCCTGCGCCGGGCGCTTTCGGGCGCGAACGTCGACATCGTCGAGACCGACGTGGGTGACCGCAACGTGCTGCTGGCCCTGGAGGAGAAGGCGTGGCGCTTCGGCGGCGAGCAGTCGGGCCACCTGATCTTCCGCGAGCTCAGCCCGACGGGCGACGGGCTCTTGACTGGGCTGCTGCTCTGCGATCTCGTCATGCGCGGCGGCCCCCTGGCCGACCAGGCGTCGGCGGCGTGGTCACGCGTCCCCCAGGCCATCATCAACGTGGCGCGCGACCGCTACGACGACGCGGGCGTGCACCGAGTGTTCGACGAGCTGCGCGAGCGCTTCGCAGTCAGCGACTCCGACGTGCGACTCCTGATTCGTCCCTCGGGGACCGAACCGGTGATTCGCGTCATGGTCGAGGCACTCGACGGGGCGTTCGTCGACGAGTTCATCCGACGGCTGGCGAGCCTGTTCAACGTCTAGGGCCTCTCGAGCGGCGGAATGGCTGCGAGTAGGCTGGCGTCATGTGCGGCATCATCGGGGTCGTAGGATCCAACGACACCCTCGGGACACTGCTCCAAGGACTCGCCCGTCTGGAGTACCGGGGCTACGACTCGGCCGGGATCGCCCTCGTGCGGCCTGGCCAGACCTGGCGCGCGCGTTGCGCCTCGGGCACGGAGTCGGTCGCCGCACTGCGCGTCGAATGCGAGGACGCGCCCACAGGATTCCGCTCGGGCATCGGCCACACCCGCTGGGCCACCCACGGGGCACCCGAGGCGCAGAACGCCCACCCCCACCTCGACTGCTCGGGGGCCATCGCCATCATCCACAACGGCATCATCGAGAACCACACCGAGCTGCGCGGGCAGCTCGAGGCCAAGGGTCACATCTTCTCCTCGGTGACGGACTCCGAGGTGCTCGCGCACCTCGTTGAGGAGTCGAGGGCCGCGGGGCTCGACCTCATGGAGGCGGTGCGCGCCAGCCTCCTAGTGGTTCGCGGGGCGTTCGCGCTCGCGGTGATGGACGCCAACGAGGCCGACGTCATCGTGGCGGCGCGGCGCATCTCACCGCTGGTCGTCGGCACCGCGCCGGGCGTGACCTACATCGCCAGCGACGTGCCGGCGATCCTGGACCGAGCGTCGGCCTTCTACGCGGTGGACGACGACGAGGTGGTCCGCCTCGCACCCGAGGGCTTCCGTGTGATCGACCTCGAGGGTGTGCCGGTGCGCCTGCATCAGCTGACGATCGACTGGAACCTGGAGACCGCCGAGAAGGGCGGATACGACGACTTCATGACCAAGGAGATCAACGAGCAGCCCGACGCCCTGCGCGCGACGCTGCTCGACCGGCGCCGGCGCGACGGGACCATCACCTTCGACGAGATGCGCATCAGCGACGACGAGCTGCGCGACGTCAAGCGCGTCGTGCTGGTGGCGGCCGGCACCTCGCACCACGCGGCCCTGGTCGCGAAGTACGCCCTCGAGCGATGGGCGAGGATCGGCGTCGACGTCGACATCGCCAGCGAGTACCGCTACCGCGACCCGATCGTGGAGATCGGCACGCTGGTCATCGGGGTCTCGCAGAGCGGCGAGACGATCGACACCATCCAGGCCATGCGCGAGGCGAAGCGTCGCGGCGCGCGGGTGATCGCCATCTCCAACATCGTCGACTCATCGCTGGCCCGGGAGGCCGACGCGGTGATCTACACCCGCGCGGGGCTCGAGGTGTCCGTCGCGTCGACCAAGGCGTTCGTCGCCCAGGTCGCCGCGCTCGAGCTGCTGGCGCTTCGCCTGGCCCAGCTGCGCGCGACGCTGCCGCCCGACGACATCGACGCGCTCTTCCTGGGGCTCAAGGCCGTGGGAGCCCAGGTCAAGACGACCCTCGAGCGCAGGTCGGCGGTGGCCCAGGTGGCCGCTGAGCTGATCGGCGCGCGCGACTTCTTCTTCATCGGCCGTCACGTGGGCTATCCGACGGCCCTGGAGGGCGCGCTCAAGCTGAAGGAGCTGTCGTACCTGCACGCCGAGGGATACCCGGCGGGCGAGCTCAAGCACGGTCCCCTGGCGCTCATCGAGCCCGGCGTCGTGGTGGTCGCCGTGGTGACCGATCGCGCGATGCGCGAGAAGATACTGTCCAACCTCGCCGAGGTGAAGGCCCGCGGCGCCACCGTGGTGGTCGTGGCGACCGATGACGACGAGGCGATCGGGGCCGTGGCCGACTACGTCCTGCGCGTGCCGGCCACCGAGCCGATGTTCAGCCCGATGGTCGACATCGTGCCGCTGCAGATCTTCGCGTACTCCATGGCGCGAGGGCTGGGCCGCAACGTCGATCGTCCGCGCAACCTGGCCAAGACCGTGACGGTCGAGTAGTGGCGACCGTCGGCGTCGGTGTCGATGTCGTCGACGTGGCCCGGTTCACCCTGGCCCTGCAGCGCCGCCCCGCCCTGGCCGAGCGCCTCTTCACCGAGCGCGAGCGCAGCGACGCCCACGTTCGCCCCGAGCGACTGGCGGCCCGCTTCGCGGCGAAGGAAGCGGTGCTGAAGACCATGGGCGTCGGCATCGGTGCCGTACCCTGGAAGTCCATCGAAATCCGCCGCGCCCCGAGCGGCGCCCCGAGCGTGACGCTGCACGGCCCGGCGGCGGCGCTGGCCGCACGCCGCGGCGTCGATGAGCTGCACGTCTCGATGACCCACACCTCGCTGACGGCGGCGGCGATCGTGGTCGGGAGTTCGAGCGAGCGCCGCGATGCCGGTTGAGGGTGTTCGGCGGCCGGCGTGGGCCGAGATCTCCGCGTCGGCCCTCGCCCACAACGTCGCCGCGCTGAAGTCCGTCCTCGGCGACACGCTGCTGTGCGCGGTGGTGAAGGCCAACGCCTACGGCCACGGCGCCCAACTCGCCGCCAAGGCGATGCTCGACGGCGGGGCCGACTCCCTGGCGGTCGCCATCGTCGACGAGGGAATCGAACTGCGCGGCAGCGGCGTGTCGGCGCCGATCCTGCTGCTCGCCGAGATCCCCCCCGAGACGATCCCCGATGCCCTCAGCCATTCGCTCACCCTGACCATCGGTTCGCTCGAAGGCGCCCGCGCGGCCGTGGCCGCGGCGAAGAAGCTCGGCGGCCTGCATCGTGTGCACGTCAAACTCGACACCGGAATGGGTCGCATGGGCGTCACGCCTGATGCCATCGACGACGTCGTTGACGTGCTGATCGCGTCGCCGCAGATCGACTTCGAGGGCCTCTACACGCACTTCAGCGTCGCCGACGGGTCCAGCGCCCAGGACCGCGCCTTCACGCGCGCCCAGATCGAGCGGTTCAATGAAGTGGTCGCTCACCTGAAGGCGCGGGGCGTCACGCCCAGAATCCTGCACACGGCCAACAGCGCCGGCGCGCTCGGCTACCCCGAGTCGCGCCAGTCGATGGCCCGCATCGGCCTCGCCCTCTACGGTTACCTGCCCGAGGGCTGGCTCTCGAGCGCGCTCGAGGAGAAGGGATTCACCCTCGAGACGGCCCTGACCCTGCGCGCGCAGGTGGTGGCCGTGCGGCGCCTCGAGGCCGGTGATCGGCCGAGCTACGGACGGCGCCGGGCCCTGGCCCACGCCGCGACCGTGGCCACGGTGCCCTTCGGCTACGCCGATGGCTATCCCCGGCGGCTCTTCGACGCCGGCGCCGACGTGCTGATCAACGAGAAGCGATATCCCCTCGCGGGCAACGTGACGATGGATCAGCTGCTGGTCGACTGCGACGACGACGAGGTGAGGCCCGGCGACGACGTGGTGCTGCTCGGCCGCCAGGGTGATCAGGAGATCACCGCCGAGGAGTGGGCGCGCCGCGCCGACACCATCACGTGGGAGATCCTCTGCGGCATCGGCGCCCGGGTGCCCCGCGTGCTCGTGGGCTGAGCCGTGCTCGATCGGATCGAACTCTCGTCGTGCACGCGCTGCGCACTGTCGAGGACCCGACAGCGCGTCGTCATCGGGTCCGGCCCCCAGGGCCCCGCGCTGATGGTGGTGGGCGAGGCGCCTGGGCGCACCGAGGACGAGGGAGGCGAGCCCTTCATCGGGCCGAGCGGGCAGCTGCTCTTTCGCCTGCTCGAAGAGGAGGTGGGTCTCACGCGCGCGCAGTGCTTCGTCACGAACGTGGTGAAGTGCCGCCCCCCGAACAACCGGGCGCCGAAGCGCGAGGAGCTCGAGGCCTGCCGTCCCTGGTTCGACGCCCAGCTCGATGACGTCAGGCCCGGGGCGGTCCTGGCCCTGGGCAACACCGCGGCCCGTTCGGTCTTCGGCTACGAGCGCGGCATCGGCACCACCCACGGCCTGGTCGTGCGGCTCGCCGGCGGACCGGGTTTGGCGACCTACCACCCCGCCGCGGCGCTGCGCGGTGGGTCCCGCGTGGTCGAAGTGATGCGCGCGGACCTGCGGATCCTCAAGTCGCTGGTGGCGCCGTCGTGAGCTGGCAGCGCTACTGCGCCAGCGCGCCCGACGCCATGAGGGCGGGCGAGGAGTTCGCCGACGTGCTCGAGTGCGGCGACATGGTCCTGCTCTCGGGCCCGCTCGGAGCCGGCAAGACGACGTTCACCAAGGGCGTGGCCAAGGGCCTCGGGGTCGTCGAGCGCGTCACCAGTCCGACCTTCACCATGGTGCGCCCGCACCGGTGCCACAACGATCGGGGGATCGAGACGCTCCACCACGCTGACGTCTACCGCGTGGAGACCCTCGGCGAGGTGCTGGACCTGGCCCTGGGCGAGCTGGTCGAGGAGTCCGGAGTCGCCGTGGTGGAGTGGGGCGAGCTCGGGGCGTCGGTCTTCGGACGCGTCGTCATGACCGTTCGCTTCGACATCGACGACGACGAGGGCCGCCTGCTGAGCGTCGACGGGCCGCTGGCCGAGGAGCGGGCCGGCGCGCTCGATGAGTGGGTCGCCCGGTGAACCTCCTGGCGATCGAAACGGCGACACCGGCCTGCGGCGTTGGGGTGCGCACCAGCGGCGGGGTCGAACTCACCCGGGTCGTCGACGAGAACCGCCGCCACACCGAGGTGCTCACGCTGGCCATGGCCGAGCTTCTGGGCGAGTGCGGGCTGCGTCCGCGCGACATCGGGCGCGTCGTGGTGGACCGCGGACCCGGCCTGTTCACCGGACTGAGGGTGGGCATCGCGACGGCCAGCGCCTTCGCCCAGGCGCTCGGTTGCGGCCTCGTGGGCGTCACGTCGCTCGAGCTGCTGGCGCACGGCGCGCACGGCGCCGGCGTGCGAGGCACGCTCGTGGCTGGCGTGGACGGGCGCCGGGGGGAGGTCTTCGTCCAGACCTTCGCCCTCGCCGAGGCGCTCGTGGCGACGAGCCGGCCTGCGGTGGCGGTGGCGCGCGACGTGGTGATCCAGTGGGCGACCAACGGCGACCCCGTGACCTTCACCGGCGACGGGGTCGAGCGCTACGCGCAGGACTTCGGCGCGGTGCCCAACGGGCACGTCTTCGTCCAGACGGTGCCCCCGGTGCACGAGGCGCTGGCTCTGGGCTTGCGTCGAGCCGTAGAGACGTCGATCACACCGCTCTACCTGCGCGAGGCCGACGCGGTGGCGAACTTCACGACGCGAGAGCGACCCCGGTGAGTTCGTGGTCGATTCGACTGGCGAACCGGCGCGACGTGGGCGAGCTGCTGGCGCTCGAGGAAGCCCAGTTCCCCGAACCCTGGACCCGGGGGATGTTGCTCGACGAGATCACCAACACCGCGACGCGCCGTTACACGGTGGCCGTGCAGGAGATGAAGATCATTGGCTATCTGGGCGTGATGTTCGTGATGGACGAGTTGCACATCAACACCCTAGGCACGTTGCCCGGCCACGAGGGGCGCGGGGTCGCCAGTTCGCTGATGGACGACGCGTGGCGCGATGCTCTAGAGCGCGGGGTCATCCGGGCGACCCTCGAAGTGGCCACGTCGAACACGCGGGCCCAGACGTTCTACTACCGCTACGGCTTCATGCCGGTTGGCGTGCGCAAGAACTACTACGAGCGCACCCACGAGGATGCGCTGGTGCTGTGGGCCGACGTGGGCGCGCGTCCCGAGGCTCCGGCCGGCTCCTAGCCCCACGTCGGACGAACCCGCCCAGAGCACGCGCACGACGTTCCTGACGAGGTCCCCGATGAGCTCGACGGCCGCGTCGAGGACTTGGGCGAGTACGCCGCCTCGACCCGGTTATCGCGCTCGCGCGGGGCGGACCTACGCTTGGGGGTATGGCGATGGTTCTGGGCATCGAGACGAGCTGCGACGAGACCGCGGCCGCGGTGGTCGACGCTGACTTCCACGTCATCTCGTCGATCGTCGAGTCGTCGATCGACCAGCACCGTGCCTTCGGCGGGGTCGTGCCCGAGCTCGCCGGCCGGGCGCACGTGACCACCATCGGGCCGGTGGTGAACCGCGCGCTGGTCGAGGCCGGCCTCGATCCCCACGATCCCGAGATCGACGGGATTGCCGTCACCAGCGGACCGGGCCTCATCGGGTCGCTGCTCGTGGGGCTCTCGGCCGCCAAGGCCTACGCCTTGGCGTGGGGCCTGCCGTTCGTCGGGGTGAACCACCTCGAGGGACACCTCTTCGCGCCGCTGCTCGAGCAGCCCGGCCTCGAGTGGCCGCTGCTCACCCTGCTGGTGTCGGGCGGGCACAGCATGATCGTCCTGCAGAGCGGCCCTGGCCAGCACGAGGTGCTCGGCGAGACCATCGACGACGCGGCCGGCGAGGCGTACGACAAGGTGGCGCGCTGGCTCGGACTGGGCTACCCCGGCGGACCCGAGATCGACCTGCTGGCCCAGCAGGGTACCGCGGGCTCGCTGAAGCTGCCGGTCTCCATGACCGGCCCGGACCTCGACTTCTCGTTCTCGGGCCTGAAGACGGCCGTCGTGCGAGCGACCCAGAGGCACGGCGACGTCGCGCTGGCCGACGTCGCGGCGTCGTTCCAGCGCGCGGTGTGCGAGCAGCTGCTGCGTAAGTTGCGCAGCGCGATGGAGGCCCACGACGTCAAGGGCGTCGCGCTGGCCGGCGGGGTCGCGGCGAACTCGGCCCTGCGAGCGGGCGTGGAGCAACTGGCCCGCGACTTCGCCGTCGTGGCCCACCTGCCCACGTTGGAGATGTGCACCGACAACGCGGCGATGATCGCCGCGGCCGGGCTGTACCGACTCGGCGCCGGCGCCGCGAGCTCCCTGGGGCTGTCGGCCGACCCGAACTGGCAACTATCGGAGGTCTGATGAGTGATCACTGGCTACCACTGCACGTCGCGGACTGCGACCCCGATCCCTTCGTCCAGTTCCGCACGTGGTTCGACGAGGCCGAGCCCGAGATGAACGAGCGCGAGGCCGTCGCGCTGGTGACCGCGACCCTCGACGGCCACCCGAGCGCGCGGATGGTGCTGCTGCGCCACGTCGGCAACGACTCGTTCGGCTGGTTCACGAACTACGAGTCGCGCAAGGGCCACGACCTCGAGGCGAACCACCACGCCGCGCTGCTGTGGTACTGCGAGTCGCTGGGCCGCCAGATTCGCATCGAGGGCACCGTCGCCAAGATGAGCGACGCCCAGTCCGATGCGTACTTCAGCTCCCGGGCCCGGGGCCACCAGATCGGCGCCCACGCCAGCCACCAGAGCGAGCCGCTGGTCAGCCGCCAGGAGATCGAGGACCGCGTTCGCGAGCTCGAAGCCCGGTTCGAGGGTGTCGAGGTTCCGCGACCCGAGTACTGGGGCGGCTATCTGCTCACGCCGACGTTCTTCGAGTTCTGGCAGCACCGCGAGGACCGGCTGCACGACCGGGTGTTCTACACGTCCGATCACCATGCCTGGAGCCGGGAGCGCCACTCGCCCTAAGAGCCGAGGCGTAAGTCCCCGGGCGGGGAGGCACTTCCCAGTGCCGGGCTCCTTTTGGCACTCCAAGCTGTAGGCTGCTAAATTGGCAGTCAAGAGTTCCGAGTGCTAATCGCCCAGGAGGCAATACAACATGAATCTGCACCCCCTAGAAGACCGCATCGTGGTCCGTCCCAACGTTGCCGAGGCCACCACGGCTTCCGGTCTCGTCATCCCCGACACCGCCAAGGAGAAGCCCCAGCAGGGTGAGGTCCTCGCCACCGGTCCCGGTCGTCGCACCGAGAACTCCGGCGAGCTGATCCCCACGGGCGTCAGCGTCGGCGACACGGTCGTCTACTCGAAGTACGGCGGCACCGAGATCACCGTAGACGGCGAGGACCTGTTGATCCTCTCCAGCCGCGACGTTCTCGCCACCATCTCCAAGTAGTCGTCGTGGCGGCTCCGTCGCCACTCCCTATCTAGACAAGGAAGACATATGTCGAAGTTGCTCAAATTTGATGAAGAGGCCCGCCGCGGGCTCGAGGCCGGCGTGGACAAGCTGGCCAACGCGGTGAAGGTCACGCTCGGCCCCAAGGGCCGCAACGTGGTCATCGGCAAGAAGTTCGGTGCCCCCACGATCACCAACGACGGTGTCTCGATCGCTCGCGAGATCGAGCTCGAGGACCCGTTCGAGAACATGGGCGCCCAGCTCGTGAAGGAAGTCGCCACCAAGACCAACGACGTGGCCGGCGACGGCACCACGACGGCGACGGTCCTGGCCCAGGCGCTGATCAAGGAAGGTCTGCGCAACGTCGCGGCCGGCGCGAATCCGGCGGGCCTGAAGCGCGGCATCGAGAAGGCCGTCAAGGTCGTCGTCGATTCGATCAAGGACCAGGCCCAGGACGTCTCGGACAAGACCCAGATCGCCCAGGTCGCGACCATCTCCGCCGCTGATTCGTCGATCGGCGACGTCATCGCCGACGCGATCGACAAGGTCGGCAAGGACGGCACGGTGACGGTCGAGGAGTCCAACACGTTCGGCCTCGAGCTCGAGCTGACCGAAGGCATGCAGTTCGACAAGGGCTACCTGTCGCCTTACTTCGTCACCGACCCCGAGCGACAGGAGGCGGTCCTCGAAGACGCCTACATCATGTTCACCAGCTCAAAGATCTCCGCCGTGCACGACCTCGTGCCGGTGCTCGAGAAGGTCATGCAGTCGGGCAAGGCGCTCTTGATCGTCGCCGAGGACGTCGAGGGCGAAGCCCTCGCGACGCTCGTCGTGAACAAGATCCGCGGGACCTTCACCTCCGTGGCCGTCAAGGCCCCGGGCTTCGGTGAGCGCCGCAAGGCCATGCTCCAGGACATGGCGATCCTCACCGGCGGCACCGTGATCTCCGAGGAGATCGGGCTCAAGCTCGACACCGCGACGGTGGACCTGCTCGGGCGCGCTCGTCGCATCGTCGTCACCAAGGACGCCACGACGCTCGTCGACGGCGCCGGAACGACCGCTGACGTCGCGGGACGGGTCGCCCAGCTCAAGCGTGAGATCGAGGACACCGACTCCGACTGGGACCGCGAGAAGCTCCAGGAGCGCCTCGCCAAGCTCGCCGGTGGCGTGGCGGTCGTGAAGGTCGGCGCCGCAACCGAGATCGAGCTCAAGGAGAAGAAGCACCGCATCGAGGACGCGCTCAGCGCCACTCGCGCGGCGATCGACGAGGGGATCGTCGCCGGTGGCGGCACCGCGCTCGTTCGCTCGCGGGTCTCGGTCGAGAAGCTGATCAAGACGCTGAGCGGTGACGAGGCGACCGGTGCACGCATCGTGGCGAGCGCGCTCGACGCGCCGCTGCGCCACATCGCCGCGAACGCCGGCTACGAGGGCGCCGTCAAGGTGCGCGAAGTGGCCGACGCCAAGGGTTCCTTCGGTCTCAACGCCGCGACGGGCGAGCTCGTCGACCTCGTGAAGGCCGGCGTCATCGACCCCGCCAAGGTGACCCGCTCGGCGCTGCAGAACGCGGCATCGATCGCGGCCCTGCTGCTGACCACCGAAGCCATCGTGGCCGACAAGCCCGAGCCGGCCGGTGCCGGCGGCGGCGGCGGCGACATGGGCGGCATGGGCGGCATGGGCGGGATGATGTAACCGCTGCTCGCGCAGCTTTCGAGAACCCGGGCCGCTACGGCCCGGGTTCTTCTTTGCACGCTGGCGTCGGCCGGGTCGCGCTCGAGACGGTCAGAGGGTGGCGCGCAGGCGCGTGATGACGTCGTCGACCACGCCGCTGGTCGAGGCCTCGCCGGCGAGATCGAACGTCCTCACCCCTTGGAGGGCGCCCTCGAGCGTCGCCGAGCGCAGCCTCTTGCCCGCGACGTGGTAGCGCGCGTCGCCGAGGTGGATGGCGGCCTGGTCGAGCAGCGCCGCTCCGGCGAGCAGCATGGCCATGGGGTTGGCGACGTTCTTGCCCTCGAGCGAAGGGGCCGTGCCGTGCGGCGCCTCGGCCATGGCGACCTGGGGGTGTAGGTCCTCGTCGAGCGACATCAGCACGGACTCGGCCCCGGCGATGGATCCGAACATGGCCAGCACGAGGTCACTGAGGCAGTCGCCGTCGCGGTTCAGCGCCGGGATGACCAGGGTCTGGTCGTGGATGTCGGTCAGCAGCCCGGCGTAGGCGGCGTCGATGAGCGTCGGGCGGTATCCGACGTGGGGGTGGCGCGCGAACGCGGCGTCCATCTCCTCCTTGAGCATGCCCTCGTAGGTGGGCGAGACCGTCCACTTCGGGCCGCCGTAAACGATCCCGTCGTGCTCCTCGGCGGCCTGGAAGGCGTACTCGGCGACGAGGCGGCAGTTGGAGCGCTCGATGCGCTCGGTGCGCCAGGCAACCTCGCCCGCCCCGCCCGGCTCTCCGGTGCGTCCCTCCTCGGCGCCGTAGGCGTCGCCGACCGCCAGTCGAACGACGATGATCGGCTGGCTCGCGGCCACGGTCGGCGCGACACCGGGTATCCGCCGTCCGGTGCGAACGATGATCGACCCTCCGATGCCTTCGCGCAGGATCCGGTTCGGCGAGCCGACGCCGCCGATCTCGGGAGGGGTCACCGTCGCGGCCTTCAGACCGAGACCGGACTCGACCATCGCGAGGGCGGCCTCGCGCACGATGTCGTTGTTCGTTCGTCGCCGGTTCTCGAGCGAGAGGTCGTAGTGGACGAGTTCGATCGGCACGCCCAGCAGCTCGGGGGTCATCGCCCGCAGCGCCTCCAGGAGCAACTCCTGTCCGGTCTGGTCGCCGTCACAGACAATGATGGTTGCGCGGGAGTAGGTCATGGCCCATTCTCTCACAACCGAATTCCGGCCAGAGACCGGACGGCGGCCGCTCAGGCCGAGCGCCCCGCAGCGCCGGGTGGAACTAACGCGTCAGCTGTTCGCCGGGTTGATCCTGGTCGGCGGACGTCCAGTCTCCTGGTTCCAGCAACGCTCCCGGAGACCCCACGCCGATCTCGCCCATGGCGATCTCGCCCGCCCCGGCAATCCCTTCCTCGATGTCCTCGCCCATGGTGTGGAACACCTGGGACTGGCCGGCGCCGCGCATCCACGAGAACACCGCACCCAGGAAGCAGACCAGGGCGGCCAGAATGAAGGCCATGCGCAGTCCGTGGCCGAAGGGCCCGGCGATCAGACCCGGGAAGAACCCACGGCCGAGCAGGACGGTGGAGTGCACGCCGGGTGAGGCGAGCACGGAGGGGCTGATCATCTCCTTGATGGGGTTGATACCGAGGAAGGCCGCGAAGAGGCTGCCGATCGGCGGCACGTGCGACGCGGCCTGCGCCGCGGCGAGCGGCACGCCCTGGCCGGTGAGGCCCTTCAGGAGGGCCTGGGGCAGCCTCGCCGACAGCCCGAAGGTGATGACCGTGAAGAAGAATCCCATCGAGAGCACGGCCGCCGAGTTCTGGAACGTGTTGAGCATGCCGCTGCCGGCGCCACGTTGATTGAGCGGAAGGCTGTTCATCACCGCGCTGGTGTTCGGTGCGGCGAAGAGGCCCATCGAGAAGCCGACCATCAGGATCAGGAAGGCGAAGACCGGATACGAGAAGTCCATGGGCAGCTCGGTGAGTCCGATCAGGCTGAGCCCCGCGAGCACGAGGCCGAGCGTGGCGAAGGGCCGCGGTCCGTGCCGGTCGGCGAGGCGACCGGCGAGCGGCCCCGAAAGGAAGAAGCCGACGGTCAGCGGGACCATGTAGATGCCCGCCCACAGCGGCGTGCGGCTGAAGCTGTAGCCGTGCATCGGCAGCCAGACGCCCTGGAGCCAGATGATCAGGATGAACTGGAGGCCGCCTCGAGCCAGCGCGAGCATCAGGCCAGCCAGGTTCCCCATGGTGAAGGACCGGCTCTTGAAGAGGTCCAGGTGGAACATCGGATCGGTGGTGTGGAGTTCGACGACGACGAATGCCACCAGGATCGCCAGGCCGCCGAAGAGGCAGGACAGTACCAAGGGGCTGGACCAGCCCATGGTGTGCCCGCCGTAGGGCTGGAGGCCGTAGACGATCCCCGTCAGCACCGCGATCAGGCCAACGGCGAAGGTGACGTTGCCGGTCCAGTCGATCCGGGCCTTGTGGCGGCGACCGTTGTCGCGCAGGCGCAGGTGGGCCCAGACCGTTCCGAAGAGGCCGAAGGGCACCGACACCAGGAACACCAGGCGCCATTCGAGGGGTGCCAGGACGCCGCCGAGAATCAGCCCGAGGAAGGAGCCGCCGATCGCGGCCACACCGTTGATGCCCAGGGCGAAGCCCCGCTCGTTGACGGGGAAGGCGTCGGTGATGATTGCGTTGGAGTTCGCGAAGAGGAACGCCCCGCCGACTCCTTGACCCACCCGCATCACGATGATCCACATCGCGGCGGCCGGTCCGGTCATCCACGTCACGGCCAGCAGGACCGAGAAGAGGGTGAAGATCGCGAAACCCAGCGTGTACATCCTCACGCGCCCGAATATGTCGCCGACGCGTCCGAGGCTCACCACCAGCACCGAGGTGACGAGCAGGAAGCCCATCAGGATCCACAGGAAGTAGGTCGTGTTGCCGGGGGCCAGGGGGTTGAGCTTGATGCCGCGGAAGATGTCGGGCAGGGCGATCAGCAGGATGGAGCCGTTGATCGTGGCCATGAGAATGCCGATCGTCGTGTTCGACAGGGCGATCCACTTGTAGTGCAGCGACCGGCCCTCGGGGGCCAGGGTCTCGGTGGACATCGCGGTTCTCCTCGGCTCCAACCCGGCTCGCACGGGGGCAAGGGGCGGAATTACTAGTTAGTTACTGACAACTAACTATATACTAGACGACGTGAAGAGTTCTCCGGACAATCCAGCCAAACTTCTGGCGCGCCGCCAGGCGCGCAGGGACCCCGTGCGCGAGGCGACCGGACTTCGCGTTGCCCTGGTACGTCTCCACCGGCAACTTCGCTCGCACTCTGTAGTCGGCCTCACCCCTTCGCAGGGGTCGGCCCTGGCGCGTATCGAGCAGCTCGGGCCGCTGCGCCTGGGGATGCTCGCGGAGGCCGAGGGCACGACGGCCGCGACGATGTGCAAGGTCATCGACAGCCTGGAGGAG
>Ga0224555_1000063_pt1 | contig 132852 bp, 125 predicted proteins | sample 714S23034metaG_FD_180687 | JGI IMG/M metagenome (GOLD analysis project Ga0224555, IMG submission 180687) | Peat soil microbial communities from Stordalen Mire, Sweden - 717 S2 30-34 | ecosystem: Environmental > Terrestrial > Soil > Wetlands > Peat | place: Sweden: Norrbotten County, Stordalen...
CTTCGCCGATTCCGGTGATGCCAGCGTCGGTCTCCACGCGCACGATCAGCGCATCCTGGCCGCTGTCGCACAGGAAGCGGACGTCGGGCTGGCGGAGATAGATGGCCTCTACGCGGGTGATCTTCATACGGCTGCGGGCTCGTTGTGGCGCGGCTGGCGCCGGGAGAGGAGCAACAGAATGCCGGCCGCCAGCGGAGGCAGCGGCATCATGGCGAACAGCAGCAGGAACGCACCGAGATGAAAGTGGCGCGCCCACCCCGGAGCGAACATGACGATGGCCGCGATTCCTTCGGCGAGGAATAGGGCTGCGCCGATGGCCGGCCATTTCCAGGCAAGCGCCACGGCTCCGAACATGACTACCAGGAAGAGAATCGCTTGAGTGAACTGCCTATCGCCGATGGCCTCGGCTGTTTCGAAGAACACCCACCAGCAGGCCCAGGCCGCACCCAGAGCCAGCGCCACGTACCGCAGTCGTTTGGCTGCCATATCGGACCTCGCCATCCATTATAAACGGGTCTGGCCGTGCCGGTGTCCGCACTCATCTTCGCGATGTACAATATACATCATGAAGCGAACACAACTTTACCTGGACGACGACCTTTGGAAGACGCTGCATATTCGCGCCGGCCAGTGCGGGCAGTCGGTTTCCGAATTGGTGCGGCGAGCATTGCGGGAAAAGTATCTGGGCGCCGGCAACCGCCGGGACGCCATGCAGGCGTTTGTTGGAATCCGGAAAGGCCGGCGCGATCTTCCCGATACTGAAACGTATGTGCGTGAACTGCGCAAGGGCGATAGGCTTGAGAGGCTCAAGGCTTGAAGGCCATTCTCATCGACTCCGACATCTTTATAGAGGTCTCACGCGGCCGGGACGCCGGCATCCTCGCTGACTGGAACACCTTGAGCGGCGCCGATGTATTGCTGTTGTGTTCCCCCGTTACGGTTGCCGAGATCTGGCATGGCGCGCGGGCGTCCGAGCATTCCGCTTTGAACGCGCTCTTCACCGCACTCACCTGTGTCCCGATTGACGCTGAGATTGGCCGCCGGGCCGGGGAGTACCTTCGCTTATACGCGAAGAGCCACGGTGTGGAGCTGGGCGACGCTCTGATTGCGGCGACTGCATCAATCCACGGATTAACTCTGTGGACGCGAAACAGGAAGCACTATCCGATGAGGGACGTCTCATTCTATTGAGACCGGCGGCCGCCGGCGCCAACCAGCGCCTTTATCGCGATCCAGCATTTCTCGGCGGCGGGGAGCGAGATGCGGCGGCTGAATACGTCGTAATTGCTGCGTTCGATGCGATCGAGCAAGCGCGAATAGATGGATATGAGCGCACCTAGCGACGCCCGGCTGCGGCGATGCACGAGGCCCAACAGCGGCTGCGATTCGTTGTAGTACTGGCGCGCGCGAGCGGTCTCGAAATCCATCAGATCGATGAATTCCGGGGTGCGCACGCCGGCGCGAATGTCGTCTTCCGTTACGTGAAAGCGGGCCAGATCTTCGGCGGGCAGGTAGATGCGGCCGCGCTCGGCGTCCTCGCGGATATCGCGCAGGATGTTGGTCAGTTGAAATGCGATGCCGCACTTCTCGGCCAGCGGCAGCGCATCGGGCGAGTCGAAGCCGAGGATATGAATGGTCGTCAGCCCGGCGGTGGAGGCCACCTGGTAGCAATAGCGGTAAAGCCGATCGAATGTCTCGAAGCGGCGGGGTTCCAGGTCGGACGCCACACCATCGATCATTTCGTGGAAATAGCGCGGCGGAATGCGGTAGCGACTCACCGTATCGTGGAATGCGGGCAGAACGGGATGGGCGCCGCAACGGCCCGCCAACGCGTCGTCGAGCGCCGCGCGCCACTGCTCGATGGCGGCCCGATTCGCGCCGGGTTCGTCGCTCAGATCGTCGCAATAGCGCATGAAGGCATACACGGCGCACATGGCATTGCGTTGCTCGCGCGAGAGCAGCACGAACGAGTAGTAGAAATTTCGGGCGCGCGTGCGGGCCACGCGGCGGCAGTGGGCGTAGGAGTCTGCGAGCGCGGTCATCACGCCGCCCGCGAGACCGCTACGCGCGCCAGCGAGCCGAGCAGCAGCCAGACGCGCTCCACTTTAGAGATGGCGGGCCGCCGCGAGAGCACGTCGTAATCCTGCTCCGCGATCTTGTCGAGCACGCGCAGACCGCCGCGGCTGAAGAGGTGGATATCGAGAGCGAGGCGCCGGTCAACCATAGCGGGAAGCGGCAGTCCCTCGTGGAACAACTCGCGGGCGCGGGCTACGATCTCGCGCATGACTTCGCGGAAGGCCGGCCCGGTGCGCCGCGCGTAGAGATCGTCGAGGGAGTAGCCGTGCCGCGCCAGCACTTCGAGTGGGATGTATACGCGATCCTTTTCCAGGTCGACCGCCACATCCTGCCAGAAGTTGGCGAGTTGCAGCGCGGTGCAGGTGGCGTCGGAGAGCCGCTGCCGCTCGGCATCGGAATAGCCGCAGAGGTAGAGCACCAGGCGGCCCACCGGGTTGGCGGAATAGCGGCAGTAGGCGTACACATCTTCCCACGACGCATAGCGCCTGACCGTCTGATCCTGTTCGAAGGCCCGGATCAGGTCGCCAAACGGCTCTTGCGGGATGGCGTGGCGGGCAACCGTGCCGCGCAAGGCTACGAACACGGGGTGAACCGCTTCGCCCGCATACATCGCCGCCAGTTGCTCGCGCCACCAGGCGAGCAGGCGCAGGCTCTCGGCCGGCGAGCCCATTTCGTCGCCCAGGTCGTCGGCCCAGCGGCAATAGGCGTACACGTTGTAGAAGTCTTGATGCAGGCGCTTGGGGAGCAGGAAGCTGACGACCTGGAAGTTTTCGTAGTGATGCGTGGCTAGCCAGCGGGTGTAGGCTTCGGCTTCGGCGATCGAGTAGCGGGTCGCCAGCGCGGCGGGGGAGCGCACGAAGTCTTTGGGGACAAGGCGGGCGGCCTGAGAGGCCGCCGCAGGCTGAGAGCCTGCCCCACTTGTCATCACGGAATGATGGCCGTTTTCAGGTGGCCGTTGTGACTCATCAGGTGTCGCATGACTTCCAGCAGATTCGCCAGCGGCTCCTCGCTGTTGACGAAGTCTTTGGATGTGATGTCGCCGCGGGTCACCAGGTCCAGCGCTTTGCGGATGTGCGCAGGCGTGTGATGGAAACTGGCCTTGCACGTGATTTCGGAGTAGTGCAGCAGGTTGGTATCGAACATCACGCGGCTCTCGTTGGGGCATCCGCCGAAGAAGTTCAGCGTACCGCCGCGGCGCACCATATCCAGCACCCAATGCCAGGTTTCCGGCTTGCCCACGGCTTCCACGGCAATGTCGGCTCCGCGGCCGCCGGTAAGGTTGCGCACGGCCTCCACGGTATTGATATGCTGATCGGCGCGCACCAGTTCGTGCGCCCCCATGGCTTCGGCGCGGTCCAGTTGCGTTCTGCGCCGGCCGATGGCGATCACGCGGCACCCATACAGGCTCGCCAGCTTCACGAACATCAGACCGATGGGGCCCAGGCCCAAAATGGCGATAGTGTCGCCCGGACGCGGCGACGTCTCTTCAAAGCCCTTCAACACGCAAGCCAGCGGCTCGATCAATGCGGCGTCGTGATAGCTGACGCCCTCCGGAATGCGGTAGGTGTTGCGCTCCACGATTCGCGACGGAATGCGTATGTACTCGGCATAAGCGCCATTATTGAACTGCAGATCCTCGCACAGGTTCTGCAAGCCGCGGCGGCAGAAGAAACACTGCTCGCAAGGCGCCGAATTGGCGGCCACCACCCGCTCGCCAACCTTGAAGGCCTCGACTCCCTGCCCGACAGCCACGACATCGCCCGCCAATTCGTGCCCGAACACGGCGGGAGGCACGATCATCCGCGCGTGATACCCACGGCGGAATACCTTGACGTCGGTGCCGCATGTCAGCGCAACGCGAACCTGAACCAGGATGTCGCCATCATCGATCTTGGGAATGGACACCGGCTCTACCTGCAAGTGTTCCTTGCCATAGAGCACGGCGGCCATCATGTGCGTTTTCACTGTGTCCACCTCTGTGGCTGAACGATAATTTTCAACGATTCAGGACCGGGATGCAACGCCAAATCGAATCCTGAACGGATTTTAACAAGGGGCACCCGGTGGGAGATGAGTTCTTCGACGGGCAATGCCCCGCTGAAGACCAGTTCCGCCGAGTCCTTCTGCAAATCCACGGACGCGCTGTAACACCCGAACAAACTGCGCTCGCCCACGCAAATTGACGCGCCGGAAACCTCCACGCGCTCGGTTTCGGATGTTTGCGCAAACAACAGAATGCGCGCGCCCGGACGGGAGAGCCGGATGGCCTCGACCACAATACCGGGAACGGAAGCCGCCACAATCACCAGATCTGCGCCGCGTTGGTCCGTCAGCCGGCGGACCTCCGCGTCCACGTTGGTCTGGCGCGGGTCCCAGGCTTCCAATGCCCCGCAACGGCGGGAAAGCTGGCGGCGCGCCGCGATCGTGTCGGTGGTTACAACGGTTGCGCCGGTCCGCTGCAGCAGCATGGTGAACATCAGGCCGATGGGTCCCTGACCGATCACCACGGCCACTTCACCGGCTTGGGTCGCACACTGCACTACTGCCTTCAAACAAGTGTTCACCGGCTCGACGAAACTGGCGCGTTCGAATGAAACACCGTCCGGGATTTTTTCCACGCCGCTCTCGACGATCCAGTCCATAACCCGCACATACTGCGAGAAACCGCCTCCGGCCGGCTCGAATCCGGCAGTGACGCCGACCTTCTTGTAGACCGGGCACTGCGCGTAGAGTTTCCGGTGGCAATAGAAGCAGTTCTTGCAAGGAATGTGGTGAAAGACAACTACGCGATCGCCGGGCGCAAATCGAAGGGCATCGCTCGCAAGCCGCCGCCCTACGCGGACCACCACACCAGCCGTCTCATGTCCATAGATGCGCGGCGGGGCCAAAAGGTTGTATTCGATTTTCTTCAGATCGGTGTGGCAGATCCCGCAGGCCTCCACGCGCACCAGTATCTCGCCCGGTCCGATTTCCGGCGTGGGCACCTGTTCCACGGAGACGACACTCTGGCCTTTGTACACAGCCGCGTGCATAGTTGGCGGGATACTCCAGTCAGAATCGGCAACCGTCAATGAATTCTCCTAATGTGCGCGTGGCGATGCGGCAGTCACGGCGCAGCCGGAACAAATCCGGGAACGCCTTTCCCGGAGTTCGTAGTGCAGACGTTAAAAGCTTTATTGTACCGAAATGGCCGTCGGAAAGCAGAGCCTTGTTGAAATCGATGACAAAACTCTGGCTGGCCGTATCCGTGACGGATCGTACGCAAAACAGGGGGATGCCGTGCGCGGTCGCGGATTGGGCGACCCCGCCGGCTTCCATTTCCACGGCGGAAGCCCCGCCCGCCCGCAGGAGACGCTTTTCGGCGGCGGTTTGCGCCACATGATCGATGGATGCCAGCACGCCGGTCGCGTACCGGGCGGCCGCCTGGGGCAGGCGCGCATCGAACCGGCGGCCCGCGGCATCCACTGCCGCGGCCACGAAAACATCGCCGATTTCCAGCGCCGGATCCAGCGCTCCACAGAATCCCATACTCACGATCGCTTCCGGCTGGCACACCGGACAGGCTACCTCAACGGCCTTGCCCGCATGCGCCGCGCCCGCGCCGTTCGCCACCATCCAAAGCTGCCGGTCGCCGCATTCTCCGGACCGCGCCCAATAGAGCGGCCACGCCTGCTTCCGCACGCCGGAACAAAACGGCAACAGCCCGTCGAACTCGCGGGGTTCGGCGGCGACTAACAGTATCCGTTGGCCCGAAACCATTCTACAGCCCGGCGAAGCGCGCCTTCCGCGGGCCCCGGTGCGAACCCCAATTCTCGCGCGGCCTTGGCGTGCGAAACAAACATCTTCTTGCGCGCCATGCGGACGGCGTCGAGCGGCGCCCGCGGCGGCTTTCCGGTCACTCGCGCCCACGCGGTGGTGACCATCCCCGCGGCATAGGCGACCGCATAGGGCAACTGCACGGTGGGAGCCGGGCGCCCCGAGATGGCGGCCAGTACGCCGAGAATCTGCGCCAGCGTCAGGTTCTCCGATCCCAGAATATAACGTTCGCCGGTGCGGCCACGCTCGCAAGCCAGAAGTTGCCCCACGGCCACATCGCGCGCGTCCACCACGTTCAAGCCCGTGTCGATAAAGGCGGGCATGTCTCCCTTCAAAAAATCCAGAACGATCCTGCCGGTCGGAGTCGGCTTAATATCGTGATCCCCAACTGGGGCCGTAGGATTCACAATAATGACCGGCAGTCCGGAAGCCGCGGATTCCAGCGCGGCGCGCTCAGCCAGGAACTTGGAGCGCTTGTAAGCGCCCTTCATGTCATCGAGCGAAACGGGGCAATCTTCGTTGCCTTCCCCGCCCTGCGGCACTCCGATGCACCCCACCGTGCTGGTATACACCACGCGGTCCACACCGGCGTGGCGAGCCGCCTGCAGCACATTGCGCGTGCCATCCACGTTGGAGCGGTATAGCTCTCTCTCGTCGGCCGCCCAGAGCCGGTAATCGGCGGCCACGTGAAAGACCAAGCCGCATCCCGCGACTGCGCGTTCAATGGACGCGGGATCGCGCAGATCGCCGGCGACAGGCTCGGCATCCAACTCGCGAATCTTGCTCGACGGACGGACCAGCGCCCTCACCCTGTGTCCGCGCTCTACCAGGAGCCGGGCTACGTGCCAGCCCAGGAAGCCGGATGCGCCGGTGACCAGCGTCGGCTTCATAAGCTGTGGGGCGGGCAATCCTGCCCGCAGCCGGCTTTCAGCCGACTCTGGCCGCCTGAAAGGCGGCTGCGGCCAAGATTGGCCGCCCTCCAGGTCATTTGAGCGCCCAGGTTAGCATCTTGAAGCTGTCGGCGAGGCTGGCGGTCAGGCCCAGCGCCGCGGAAGGCTCGAAGCCGCAGTGCATCATGCAGTGCTCGCAGCGCGGGTCGTTACCCGGACCGTAGCTTTCCCAGGGCGTCTCGGTCATCAGCCCCTCGAAGGTTTTGTAGTGGCCGTCGGTGATCAGGTAGCACGGCCCTTTCCAGCCCTTGACGTTGTACGTCGGCGTGCCCCAGGCGGTACAGGGAAGTTCGCGAGCGCCCCGCAGATAATCCAGATAGAGCGGGGTCTGTTTGATATAGAACCTCTGCGCCAGCCGCTCGATGTCCTGGAACTTCTCGCGAATGTCGTCGCGGGTCATGAAGATTTCACGATCGTCAACCGCCGAATATCCGTAGGCCGGAGCCAGTTGGTGGCCGTCCAGATGGTATTGTTCCAGGTACTCGAAGAGCGCCTCGATCTCTTTCATGTCGGTTTCTTTGTAAATGGTGGTATTGGTACACACCATGAAACCGGCGGCTTTGGCCACTTTGATGCCCTCCATGGCTTCGCGAAAAACACCCTCGCGCTCCACGCAGATGTCGTGGGTTTTTTCCAGCCCGTCCAGGTGCACGTTAAAGAAGAAACGCTTGTCCGGCTTGAATTCGCGCAGGCGCTTGACGATGAACATGCCGTTGGTGCACAGGTAGATGTTCTTGTTGCGCGCCAGGATGCCGGCCACCAGTTCGCCGATTTGCGGATACATCATGGGCTCGCCCCCGCAGATGGAAACCATGGGCGCGCCGCATTCATCCACCGCGGCCAGGCATTCTTCGAGCGGCACCCGCTCGGTAATGGTGGATTCGTACTCGCGGATGCGGCCGCAACCCGTGCACGTCAGGTTGCAGGCGTGCAGCGGCTCCAGCATCATCACCAGCGGGAAGCGCTTGCGGATCATGGGATGCGGCTGGCGATTGGCCCGGCTGGCCGGAGCGCCGTGCAGGATGCGGAACGGGTTGGCCAGATCCGGCGCGGCGGACATGTCTTTCTGCCACTCCGGGCGCGGACGCATTCTGTTCTTGAAAATGTATCCGGCCATGCCGGCGGTCATGGAAAGGGGAAATCTCATAGGTTAGTCCAAGAGGCGGGCTGAGAGCCCGCTGCAGGCTGGGAGCCTGCCCCACAAAAATCGGATAGCGCGATTAGCGGGAAATACAGACGATAGTAGTGGTAGTTGAGATAGAAAACTTTGGGGAAGCCGGTGCCGGTGGCCAGTTCTTCGTCCCAGCCGCCATCGGGCCGCTGGGTATCCAGCAGGTATTCGATGCCGTGTTGCACGCTGAGGCTATTAGTGTCGCCGCCGGCGATCAGGCCCATCAAGGCCCACGCCGTTTGGGATGGCGTGCTTTCGGCCGGCACGAAGTAGCCTTGGTCGTAGCTGGAGCAACACTCGCCCCAGCCGCCGTCGGCGTTCTGAATGGAACGCAGCCATTCGCCGGCTCGCAGGACCGGGGCCTCGCGGTCGTCGTAGTGCGCGGCGCGCAATCCCCGCAGCGCGAAGCAGGTGCCGTAAATGTAGGCGACGCCCCAGCGGCCGTACCAGCTTCCATCGGGCTGCTGGTTGCGCAGTAGAAAATCGACGCCGCGCTTTACGGCCGGATGGGAGCTGGGCAGGGCGTGCGCGCCCAAAGCCTCCAGCACGCGGCCGGTGATATCGGGGCACGCCGGGTCGAGCATGGCGTTGTGGTCCGCGAATGGGACGGCGTTGAGGAACTCCCAGTTGTTGTCTACGTCGAAGGCCGCCCAGCCGCCATCGCTGCCCTGCATATCCAGAATCCAGTTGAGCGCGCGGCGATGACATGCCTTTTGAGCCGCCGCGTCCGTCGCTTCCGCACGGCTCAGCGCCAGCAGGATCATGGCCGTGTCGTCGATATCCGGGTAGTGATCGTTGCGGAAAAAGAATCCCCAGCCGGACGGCTCGGTTTTCGGACGCTTCACCGACCAGTCGCCAGAAACGCGGACTTCTTTGGAGAGGATCCAGTCCGCCGCTCGGCGGAGAGCGGGTGAGACGGCAGACGACAAAAAACGATCGTCTGTCCCACTGGCCTGGCCCACCGCGAATCCGGCGATACCCGTGTCCCAAATCGGAGAGAAGCACGGTTGGAACAGGAAGCGCTTGCCGTCGTCGATCATCAGCCGTTCGAACTGGTAGCGGGCCTCCTGGCTGGCGGGGTGATCGGCTGGATAGCCGAGTACATCCAGCGCCATGATGGCGTACATCATGGGAGGATAGATGGCGCCCAGGCCGTCGGAGTTCTCGCAGCGCGCGAGCATCCATTGCTCCGCCGCGCGCAGAGCCTTCCGCCGCAGCGCGCGCGAGCCGTGTTTTTCCCAGAACTTCAGGAAACGATCCGCGCCCAGGAAGAAATTGCGCCATGAGAAGAAGCCCTCGCTGGGCTGGAATGCGAGGCTGACGCCGGGCTTGTAAAGCTCGTCCAGGTTGAAGCCGGCGGGTACTGGGCGGCGCGGGTTGCTGGAGTGTACAATCGCGAGCGAAACGACGATGGCGCGCGTCCAGGCCGACATCTGGTAGATGAAATTGCCCGGCAGAAACATGACCTCCGGCGGGATGGAGGGGCAGTACTGCCGCGGATACATGTCGAACAGGCTGAGGTTGATCTTGACGTAGCTGTTGGCCGCCTGAATGCCGCCGAGTTCCAGAATGCGCGCGCGCGCACGCGCCAGCCGCGCATCGTCGACCGCCAGGCCCGCCACCTTGAGCGCGAAGTAGGCTTTGACGGTGGCGCTGATCTCCGACGGCCCCTTGGCATAGATGTTGAAGCCGCCATCCGGCAGTTGCCGCTCCAGAATCGAGCGCACGGCTTTGTCCACCAGCGCGCGCGTGGGAGGATTCCAGACGCCAGCCTCCGGCGGATGCATCCAAAGCTGCAACAGAATGTAGTCGGACTCCAAAGTGGTGTCGGCGGTCAGATCGGCGCACCAATAGCCGCCCGAGTCCTGTAAGGCCAGGAGGCGTTCGGCCGCCAGGCGAACGGCCCGCGCCGCCGCCGAGGTCATCGTATCTTGTGCGTAAGCGGTAGATGTGCTCATCGTGCGGAAATCGTCGTCAAACCCGGAGCCGTCCGAGCCAACTCCGGTGGCAGGGAGAAGCGTACGTCTTCGTCGATCAACTCCACTTCTTCCAGCCGGTGAAAACCTCGATCCCGCAGGAATGCGACTAACTCCTCCACCAGATTCTCCGGCGCGGAGGCTCCCGCGGTGACCGCCACATTAAGAACGCCGTCCAGCCAGGCGCTATCGACTTCTTCGTAGTCGTTGACCAGGTAGGCGCGCACCCCAGCGTTGGCGCTCACCTCCACCAGCCGCTTCGAATTGGAGCTGTTCTGCGATCCCACCACCAGCAGCAGGTCGCAGTATTCGGCCACGCCTTTCACCGCCATCTGGCGGTTTTCGGTGGCGTAGCAGATGTCCTGGGCGGGCGGCCCCTCGATCAGCGGATATCTCTCTTTCAGACGTATGATGATGTGGCGCGTTTCATCCAGGCTGAGCGTAGTTTGGGTGAGGTAACGCACGCGCGCGGGGTCGGGCAGCTCCAGACGGTCTACGTCATCTACGGTTTCGACCAGATAGCTGGAGTCGGGCGCCTCTCCCAGAGTTCCGATGACTTCGTCGTGATGGCTGTGACCGATCAGTACGATGCTGTAGCCGTCGCGCGCGAAGCGCGCCGCTTCCAGGTGGACTTTGGTCACCAGCGGACAAGTGGCGTCGATGATTTCCAGGCGCCGTGCCGCGGCTTCGCGCCGCACTTCCGGGGCCACGCCATGCGCGCTGAATATGGCTCGCGCGCCCGCGGGCACCTCGGCGATTTCCTCCACGAAGATGGCGCCCGCCTGGCGCAACTCGTCCACAACGTGCTTGTTGTGCACGATTTCCTTGCGCACGTAGACCGGGGGACCGTAGAGATCGAGCGCGATCTTGACGACGTCGATGGCCCGCACCACGCCCGCGCAGAAGCCGCGCGGCTTCAGCAGATACACCTTCTTTTCCGAGCCGGGATTGGCGGCTATGGGTTTTAATGTCATGTTAACGGTCGGGCGCTCTGAATCCTTCGATTATAACAGGAGCGGTCCAGGTGCAAGCGGGGCCGCTGGTGACCGGGTGCTTACCCGGTTTGGGGATTCCTGACCGACAAAGACCGCTCCCTGACGGTCGCGGCTCGGTAAGCCCTGCGAAATCAGCGCGGCTATTCGAAAATCAACGCGGCTATTACCGAGCCGCGACCGTAAGGGAGCGGTTTCCCCAAAACCGTTAAGCACCCTCGCGGGTCTGGAGACCCCGGCCCAGAGGGCACCCCGGGTTATGCTGGAGTGAACCCGCCATGACCGACGCACAACCTTCTCCGGGCGTTATCGTCCAAATCAACGTCTCACTCGGCGGCATTCCCAAGCGGCCGATCGCGGCGGGCATGATCGCTCCGCTGGGTCTGGTGGGCGATGCCTGCGCCCACCCGCAGATCCACGGCGGCCCGCGCCAGGCGGTGCTGCTGATCGCCGCGGAAACCGTCGACGAATTGAAAGCCCGCGGCTATCCGGTTTTTTACGGCGCGCTGGGCGAGAACCTCACCACGCGCGGGTTGGACCGCCGTCAATTGCGCATCGGCCACCAGGTGCGCGCAGGCGCGGCCGTGCTGGAGATCACCAAGGTCCGCGGCCCGTGCGCGGCGCTGGACGTCTATGGTCCGGCCATCAAGGAGGAGATTTACGACCCGCAGGTGAAGGCCGGCGACGCAACTTCAGCGCGCTGGGGAATGAGCGGCTTTTATGCGCGCGTCATCGAGCCGGGCCCGGTGCATCCGGACGATGCGGTCGTGATCCTCTCGGCGCTGTGCTGAGATGGCTGTTTAATCTGGCTATACTGAAGCCGATGGATGTCGGTATTGCGGATGCCAAGAATCGCCCGACTCAGCTTGTGCGCGCCGTCGAGGAAGGTGAATCCATTGTCATTACGCGCAACGGCAAACCCGTCGCGCAACTTGTTCCACCGCCGCCCAAGCGGCGAAAGGTACGCTTTGGTATGCGGGACCGCATTAAGCTCTTGCCGGGATGGGACGCTCCGGTGGATCTCGATCGCTTCCTTGAGGGCGAAATCTGAACGGCTACCGCCGGAGCGCCTTTCGCGAGGCGTCCGGGCCGTCTCGTATTGGGAAGTAATACTGGACAAATGATATCCAGCACATGTGGCACAGACGATCGTTTTATGTCGTCTGCGTTTGCCGATATGCAACAGGGCAGGCCACCAAAACCGATGGCCTGCCCCACGCGCCGGCAGTCGGATTGTCCAGTTAATTCATGGACACTAGACCTAGCGGTCGCCAACGAGCTGAATTTCACTCGCCTCCCATCGCTTGCGCGTAATCCGGTGATCGCCATGGGTCCACCAGCTATAATCTGGGTGGGGGCCCCGCTAGCATGCAGCACTTGTTGGAAGCTGTCGAATTTCGCAATCCATCCCGCGCGCGCGAAGATATTGCGCGCTTGGGCGGCGGCATTCCCGAACGCATCATGGCGCGGATCCAGTCGCTGCTCGCGTCCGTCCCCGATCCCGACGAAGCGCTGCATTTCCTGGAGCGGCTGCGCCAGGATTGCCCCGCTGCGTTCAACCGCATCGCCAGTTCTCCGGCCGTTCTGCGCTCGCTCATCACCGCATTCTCCTACAGCAGATTCCTGTCCGAAGCCGTGCTGCAGCATCCCGAATGGCTGTCGCAGGCTGCCGATCCGGGCGATCTTCACCGCATGCTGGCGCCCGAGGAATTCGCGGAGCGCTTGCAGCAGTTCCGCGCCGCCGAAGGCGCCGATGAGCCGGCGGTGACCTTGGCGCGTTTCCGGCGGCGGCAGTCGCTACGCATTCTGCTGCGCGACGTGCTGGGACTCGCCGCGCTGGCGGACATTACCGGCGAGTTGTCCAACCTGGCCGACGCTATCCTGGACTTCGCCTATCGCCAGATTCGCGGGCAACTGACGGCGCGTTATGGCGAGCCGCTGTTTGAAGCGCCCGACGGCCAGCGCCGCGCCTGCGGCTTTGCCGTGATCGCGCTGGGCAAGCTCGGCGGCCAGGAGCTGAACTACAGTTCGGATGTCGACCTGATGTTCGTGTATTCGGCCAACGGCGAGACGCCCGGGCCCGCCGCCATCAGCAACAAGGAATTCTTCAAGAAGGTGGCTAATCAGTACACCGAGTTGCTTTCGACGTACACGGCGGATGGCTCGTGCTACCGCGTGGATCTGCGCCTGCGGCCCGACGGCCGCCTGGGCGAAGTCTGCATTTCGCTCGATGGCGCCAAACGCTATTACCAGGAGCGCGCGCGCGACTGGGAAAAGCAGATGCTGATCAAGGCGCGGGTGTGCGCCGGGGACCTGGCCTTGGGCCGCGAGCTTTTGGAATTCGTCGAGCCGCTGATCTATTCGACGACGCTGGATTTCCGGGCGGTGGAAGCGGTCTCCGAAGCGCGCGAGCGCATCAGCGAGAAACTGGCCGCCAAGCGCGCGCACGCCGGATTGGATATCAAACTGACGCCGGGCGGCATCCGCGATATCGAGTTCCTGGTGCAATGCCTGCAACGCCTGCACGGCGGGCGCGAGCTTTGGGTGCGGCATGGCGGCACGCTGTTTGCGCTCTCGCGCGTACACGACAAGGGGCTGCTCTCCGCCAGCGAGTACGCGCGCCTGGCTTCGGCTTACGAGTTCCTGCGCCACCTCGAGCACCGGCTGCAGTTCTACGACGACCGGCAGACTCACACCTTGCCCACCAACACCGACGAACTGGAGGTGCTGGCGCGCAAGATGCCCGCCGAATCGGGCGAGCCGCTCACCGCGGAATCGCTGCAAGTGCGGCTGGAGGAGCACCTGGGCAACGTGCGGGAGATGTATGCCCGCGTGATCCAGGCGCGCAAGCCCATGTATTACATTCCGCTGGATGGCGACGCGGACGATCGCTGGCAGCCGCTCGATGTGGACCTCCGGCCGCTGGCGCCGAGCAATCTCACGCGCTATCTGGTCGAGCGCGCCCCGCAACTGTCAGCCGCGCTGGCGCGCGCGAAACTGAATCGCGGCCGGGAACGTTTCGAAGTTTTTCTGGAAAAAATGTGCGACGATTCCGAATGGCTCGCGCGCCTGGAAGGGAATTCCAAGCTGGTGGAGCGCGTGGCGGATATCTTCGAACACAGCCAGTACTTCGGCGATCAGCTCCTGCGGCATCCGGAGATGCTGGCCGGCCTGGACTCGGCCCCCCTACCACCGGAGGAAGCCCCCCAGGAAGCGATCGCCGACAGCGCGGGGCTGCGCAGCTATTTCCGCCGCCACATGTTTCGCATCCAGAGCGATAGCATGCTGGGCCCGGCCCCCATCTTCGAAACCCTCGAGCGCACCTCGGATCTGGCCGACGACGCGATCGCGGCGGCCTACCGCATCGCGCTCGAGGAAGCGCCGCCGCCGGCCAATGCGCAGTATGTGCCCGCGCGGCAGATGATGGTGGTCTCGTTGGGACGGCTGGGCATGCGCGAGTTCGACCTGGCTTCCGACGCCGACTTGGTCTTCGTCATCCCCGACGAGGACGCCGCCGAACTGGTGTTCTGGACCGCCGTGGCGGAGCGCATGATCACCGTCATCAGCGCGTATACGGGCGATGGCGTGATGTTCACCGTGGACACGCGCCTGCGTCCCGATGGCCGCGAGGGAGCGCTGGTGCAACCCGAAGCGACCTATCGCGAGTACTTCGCGAAGCACGCGGAGGCCTGGGAGGGAATTGCGTACATGAAGTCGCGCGCGGTGGCCGGGAACCTGGAGCACGCCACGGAGTTTCTGCACAAATTGCAGGAGATCGATTGGCGGCGCTACGGACAAAGCGGCCGGTCGCGCAAAGAACTGGCGCAAATGCGCGCGCGGCTGGAGAAGGAGCAGGGATCGCGCAATCCGCTGAAGGCGGCCGTGGGCGGCTTCTACGATATCGACTTCGCTCTGATGTATCTCCGGCTGCGCGGCGCCGGGATATTCTATAAGGTGCTGAACACGCCCGCGCGCATCGACGTCGTCGAGCAGATGGGGCACCTGGAGCGCGAGGATGCGGACTTTTTGCGCGACGCCGCAGTGTTCTACCGCGCCATCGATCACGGGCTGCGCGTTTCGAGCGGCTACGCGGGAGGCCATCTGCCCACGTCGCCGTCCCAGTCCGAAATGCTGGCGGAACTGGTGCGACGGTGGACCCCCGATCAATTGCACGATCAAAGGCTGGATCTGAAGCTGGGCGAGATCCGGCAGAAGACGCGGGAATTCTTCAACCGCGTCTTCGGAGTTTAACGTGGCACGTGGGGCAGGCTCTCAGCCTGCGGCGGCCTCTGAGGCCGCCCCGCCGAATTTATTCAGAGCCACTCTGTCATGACTCATCCCCGCATCCGCCGCGCGTTCCATTTGATCGCCGCGCCCGCCATCGTCGCGCTGGTCGTCGCATTCTATTTCCGTGTGGTCTCGGTAAACAACACCACGGTAGCCCTGACGCTGCTGCTCGTCATTTTCGCGATTTCGGCTGCGTGGGGGCTGCTGGAGGCGACCATCGCTTCGCTCGCCGCCGTGCTCGGATTCAATTACTACTTCCTTCCACCGGTTGGATCGTTCGAGGTCGACGACCCCCAGAACTGGGTGGCGCTCACCGCGTTCCTGGTTACTTCCGTGATGGCCAACCAACTCTCGGCCCGGGCCAAGCGCCGCACCCAGGAGGCGGTCGACCGCCGCCGCGAAGTCGAAGGGCTGTATGCGCTGAGCCAGAGCCTGTTGCTCAGCGGCAGTGCGCGCACCGCCAGCCAGGATCTGGTCAGCCGGGTAGTGAAAATCCTGGGTGTGACCACCGCCGCCTTCCACGCCAAGTCGGCTCACGAAACGTTTCGCTGGGGGCCGGACGATCCGCTGATCTCCGACGACCAACTGCTAGCGGACCGGGATGAAGCGCTCATCGATCGCGGCCGGGGTTTGGCCATCGTGCCCGTCCGCCTGGGTGGGCAGGGGTTGGGCAATCTGGGGCTGACCGGAGTCTTGCCTTCCGACGCGGTGCTGAATGCGGTGGCCTACTTGGTGGCTATCGGTATCGAACGGGCGCGTACGCTGGAGGAAGCCGGCCGTGCCGAAGCGGCGCGCCAGAGCGAAGTGCTGAAATCCGCGCTGCTGGACGCGCTGGCGCACGATTTCAAGACGCCCCTGACTTCCATCAAGGCCGCCGTCACCAGCCTGCTGGGCCAACCCCGCGCGGATGCGGAGCGCGAGTTGATGACCATCATCAACGAAGAGGCCGACCGCCTGAACCACTTGGTGGCCGAAGTGCTGGAGATGGTGCGCATCGAAGCAGGCAAGCTGCATCTGGAGAAGCGCCCGCAGGATGTCAGCGAGATTATCGGCGCCACGCTGGCCGAGCTCAAATCCGTACTGCACGACCGGCCCATGGACATCCGGATGCAAGATGCGCTGCCCGCGGCGGATGCCGATTTCGATTTCGTGCAGCAGGTTTTGAGACAGCTTCTGGACAACGCGCTGAAGTATTCGCCGCCCGGATCGCCGCTGACGATATCGGCGCGGGCAGGCGAAGGCCGCATCGTCATCAGTGTGGCCGATCGCGGCAGCGGCATCGACGAGCAGGAGCAAATCCGCGTCTTCGACAAATTCTTCCGCGCCCGCGAGCATCGCTTCCGTGTGCCGGGCACCGGCATGGGCCTGGCCATTGCCAAAGGCATCGTGGAAGCGCACGGCGGAAGGATCTGGGTAACCAGCGAGCCGGGGCAAGGCTCCGTATTCAGTTTCTCGCTGCCCGTGCATCGTGGTGAAATGGTCTCGTGAGCGCAGGAAAGATTCTGGTGGTGGACGACGACCCGCAGATCCGCCGTGTGATGCGGGCGACGCTGGTTGGGCACAAATACGAAGTCATCGAGGCGCGCAACGGCGAGGATGCCCTGACCCGAATCTCCGACGAGATGCCGGACCTGGTGCTGCTGGACATGAACATGCCCGGCATGGGCGGCTTGGAAACATGCCAGCACCTGCGCTCCGGATCGGAAGTGCCGGTGATTATTCTTTCCGTGCGCAACAGCGAGAAAGACAAGGTGGCTGCGCTCGATGCCGGCGCCGACGATTACATCACCAAGCCTTTTGGCATGGAAGAGCTGCTGGCGCGCATCCGGGCGGCGCTGCGGCGCGCGCCCACTTCGCCGGAAAGCGGGCCGCACTCGGTAGCCACAGCGGACCTGGAAATCGACTTCGATACGCGGCGCATCCACGTCAAGGGAAAAGAGACGCGACTCACGCCCAAGGAGTTCGACCTGCTGCGCTATCTTGTTTCGCAGGCCGGCAAGCCCGTGCCACACCGCGAGTTGCTGCAAGCCGTGTGGGGTCCGGACTATGGCGATGAGCCGGAGTATCTGCGCGTGTTTATCAATCAGTTGCGCAAGAAGATCGAGCCGAACCCCGCTAAGCCTAAGTACATCCTGACGGAGCCGTGGGTAGGCTATCGTTTCGCGGCAGGCGGCAACTAGCCCGGATTCCGATCCCGTTTACGACTTCCTTACCGCCGACTTATGCCTTATTTATAGGCGGCAGAATACAATAGTCATCAGCCCTTCATGTCAAGATGGTTGCCCCTGGTGCTGTTGCTTATCGGTCTCCCGCACAAGGCTGCCGGCCAGATTCGGGCAGACTCACGCCTGGTGCTGGTACCGGTGTCGGTCACCGATCGCAGGGGCGCCACGGTGAACGGGCTCGACCGCTCTAACTTCACCGTCTTCGAAGACAAAGCGCCGCAGCCTATTGCGGCCTTCTGCGCCGAGGATGCGGCAACCTCGGTTGGGCTCATCTTCGATACCAGCGGAAGCATGCGCGACAAGCTGGGGGTCGCCAAAACTGCGCTCCGCACGTTTGCCGGCAACGCCAATTCCGCGGACGAAGCATTTCTGTTTACAGTCTCCACCCGGCCGGACGTTTCTTCCGCTTTTACTTCGGATCTGGGCGCACTTGTCGAAACGGCTCACCTGCTGACCGCCAGTGGCGATACGGCGTTGATCGATACCATTTACGCCGGCCTCGAGCGCATGCGATCCGCCTCCAACCCGCGCCGTGCGCTCTTGATCCTGTCCGATGGAATGGACAACCACAGCCGTAAATCCAGGAGCGAACTGATGCGGCTGGCCATGGAAACCGATGTCCAGATCTACGCCATCCGCGTCGACTCTCGCGTGCGCACCAAGAAGGCCATCGAGCAGCAGGAGGAACAGCGCGGCCTCGCCTTCCTGCAGGACCTGGCGGAAAACACGGGCGGCCTGCACTTTACTATCTCCGATTGGGAAGATGCCGATAGGGTCGTCGCCAAGGCGGTCCTGTCGATGCGAAACCAATACCTGCTGGCCTACTATCCCGCGCAACCGGTTCAGCCGGGAAAGTGGCACCGAATCAGCGTGAAACTGAATGTGACTCACACCAATGTGTATGCCCGGAGCGGGTACTCGGAGTAACTAGTGGGGCAGGCCATCGTTTTTCGTGGCCTGCCGAGTTCGAGCACGCGGCGCAGACGACAAACAACGATCGTCAGCTTCAAGGCCGGACCAGTTGCCGGATACCCCAGACGAAGCGGGCCGCGAACGCCAGCAGTCCCAAGCCAAGCAGCCGCAGAAACAGCTTCTTACCCCAGTCACTCGAGCGCACGGCCGGAAAGATTCCGAAACTCTCGTTCACCAGGTTGCCGAAGCGAGCCGGCGCGATCAGGATAAACAGCCCCACGACCACCCATGCGCCCAGCATTACGAAATAGACCAGTACGGCGCCCAGCGCACGAATCATGGCCTACGGCCGATCCTGCAAGATCTCGATAGTTCCGCGGCCCATGCGCAGGAACACGCGCCGCTTGGGGGTCTGACTGGTGTAATCGAAGTGCGAACCCACCAGGAATTGGCTCAGACGGCTCAGACTTTTGCCCGTAAGATCCGAAGAAACGCTGCCCAATCTGGTCCTGGCGTCGATCGCGTAAGTGCCCGCGTCAGGCAGCATTACGATCATAGATCCAGTGTGGCTGCGCACGTCGAGGTCTCCCGTCACGTCACTTATCCATACGTAGCCATTGTCATGGTGGACTACCAGCCGCGAGTCGCGCGGTACATGGATCCTGTACTCAACCGTAACGCTGCGCGAGGCCTTCGGCAGGAAGCGATGGCGGGCAGGACAGATGGTCGAAATCGTCAGCTCTTTATCGGAGCGCCGTTCGGCGGCCACGCGAACCTGCCCAAAAAGCTGCTCCGCGCTCTGCTGCTGGCTGGGTTCATAATAGCTGGCGGTCGACTTAGTAACGGTGATCTCAACCTCGGGGGCATCCCAGCCTTCCACCGTCAAGTAGCCGTACGAGTTATCGAGCCGGATGGTTCCTCCCGGCGCGAAGGGCACCCGTTCGGTGTTGGTTACTTCAAACGACTGCCTGGGTCCCTTCTCGTAGACTCCCTGCGCGCCGGAGAGCGCGTGTATCGTTCCAAGCGCGCACAGCCCGAGAGTAATTGGCATTCTATTGGTCATAGTGGCCCCAAGTCCCTGTTTCCGACCGCTTGACGAAGCTGCTCCAGGGCGGTCAAATAAGCCGCTACCGCTTGACGGTAGGCAAGCTGGGTGGCGCGATAGCTACGCTCGGCGTCGAGAAAGTCGAGCAGGGCCACGGCGCCGCGGTGGTAGGCGTACTCGCTGATGTCGCGGCTCTTTTGCGCGACTTCGAGATAACTGGACTTATAGAGTTGGGCTATGCGCCCGCTTTCCTGCATCCCCTCGTAGGCGTCTTTAACGTCGGTCAGTACCTGGCCGCCGGCTGCCTTCTGCTGCTCTTCGGCTTGCCGGATGGCAATGCGTGTCTGCGCAATATTGCCCTGGTTCCGGTCGAAAATCGCCAGCGGAATGCTGAACGACCAGGTGGCGCCGCTGATGCCGTTAGCGTGCGAGTAATTAGCGGAGATAGTGGGATCCTGCTTGCCATTCGCCTTAGCCAGCGAATACTGGCTGTTGGCGGCTGTAACGCCCAACACCGCCGCGCGCAGGTCCGGCCGGTTTTGCAATGCTTTCGCCTGCAATTCGTCGATAGTGACCGCCAGCGGCCTGTATTCGAACTCGCCAACAACGTCGTAATCGGCGGACACCGACTCATAACCTAATTGTTGCCGGAGATCCGACAGGGCCTGCACCCTGTTGACCAGCGCCTGTTCGACGTCAGTCTGAAACTGCACCAACTGGATCTTGATTTTCAGGTAATCGTTCTCGCTGATGCCGCCCCGCTTGTACTGAATTTCGCCGATGTCGACAGTCTTCTGAAAGCTCTTCAGATCCGTCTGGGCCAGTTCCAGAGTCGACTCCGCAAGCTGGGCATTGACGAAGAGAGAGCCTACCTGGAACGCAACGCCGCGTTCATTATCCGTTACCTGGGCGCGCGTCACGGCGGTGGCCGCCTTGGCTGCTTCCCAGCGGCGCGCCCGCTTGTGGCCGCGTTCGATAAGATAGCTCAACCCCATGTCGCCCTCGGTCGAGCCTTGGAGGTACGCGGAAACAGTCTCACCTTGGGGATGGGAGAACAGCGGCAGGTATTCCCAATCGGTAAAGAAAGCCGGGTTCGGGCGGAGGTTGGCGGTGATTTCCGCGGCCTGGTTCTGTTGGATGGTAGTCCGGGCGGCCAGCAGGGTGTGATTATGCGCCAGCGCGAGCCGGATGGCGTCGTCGAGCGTGATTTTGGCAGGTGGCGGCGCCGCCTGTCCGAATGCCGAACCCGCACACGATATCCAAGCCAGCACGGCGCAAACCGCGCAAGTTGCGCGTTTAGTGTTCAAAGGAATCCTCCGGTGTGGGTAGCACATCCTTATCGCCAGCGATCCAGACATAGAACGTGGGCAAAAGAACGATGCTCAGCAGTAGATCGGAAATCAGGCCGCCTACAATGACGATCGCGAAGGGCCTTTGCGAATCCGATCCAATGTCGTGCGATAGCGCCGCCGGCAGGAGTCCAAGGGTCGCCACCAGCATGGTCATCATAATGGGACGAAGTCTCAGGACCGCGCCATCGACCGCTGCATCCACGATCGAGTGGCCTCGCGCGCGGAGTTGGTTGATGTACTCGAGCATGATGACGCCGGTTTGTACCGATACGCCGAACAGCGCCAACATGCCAACGCCCGACGATACGCTGAGATAAGTTCCGGTAAGTACCAGCGCCAGGAAGCCGCCAACGCGCGCCAGACCCACGTTCAACAGAATGAGCATCGCCCACTTAAACGACCGAAACATGGTGTATAGAATGATGAAGATTACGAGAATGGTCAGCGGAACGATGACGGCCAGCCGCGCTTCGGCCCGTTTTTCGCTCTCGTATTCGCCCGACCAACCGATGGTGTAGCCCGGCGGCATCTTCACCTTCTGGCCAATTTGCTTGATCGCGTCTTCAACCGTGGTCCCCAGATCCCGGCCTCTCACGCTGAAGGTCACCGCCACGTAACGGCTATTGCCCTCCCGGTAGATGTCGTAGGCGCCATCCTTGACCTCGACTTTACACAACTGCGCCAGAGATACCCGCTCCCCGGAAGGAGAAAGCAGACGAACATTCTCAATGGTTCTCGCTGAGTTGCGGTATGGCGCCTGGTAACGCACCACCACGTCGTAGCGCTGCTCGCCGATCAGCACCTGACTCACGGCGTTGCCGCCCACAGCAGTTTGGACGGCGTCTTGTATATCCGCCACGTTGATTCCAAAGCGCGCCGCCTGGCGTCGATCGATCGTCAAATCGAGGTTGGGCTGGCCGAAGTCGCGTAACAGCTTCACGTCGCGCATGCCGGCGATGCCCGACATGACACTAGTGACTTCTTCGCCCTTCTTTTCGAGGAGCTTCAAGTCATCCCCGAAGATCTTGAGCGCCAGCGAACCTTTGGTGCCGGTGAGCGTCTCTCCGACGTTGTCTTCGATGGGCTGCGAGAAGTTCCAGATCGCGCCCGGATATTTCTCAACGGCGCGATTCATGGCGGCGATCAGTTCTTCTTTGCTTTTATGAAATACCGGACGCCACTGCTCGTGCGGCTTCAAGTCGACGAAATACTCGGTGTTGCCGAATCCCCCGGTGTCGGTTCCGTCATCGGGCCGGCCGACCTGCGACACGACCTTGCTCACTTCCGGGAAAGACGCGAAAACATAGCGCTCGTTAATAGTGAATTTTTCGGCCTCCGAAAGACTTGTGCTATTCGCAAGAGTGCCGCGCGCCCAGATAGCGCCTTCGTCCAGATGCGGCAAGAACTCCGCTCCGATGACGCCGCCAAAGCCCATGTAGATCGTCCCAGCCAGGGCGGCTATGCCGATCGCAGCCACAAACCACCGATGCTGAACGGCCCACCTCAGCCGCCGGCGGTACTGCTCCGTAAGAAATTCCATTACCAGATTGCGCCGTTCCCGAACTCCCTTGCGGAAAAACGTGGCTGCCAGCACGGGCGCGATCAGAATCGAAAACGTCATTGCGCCAAGAAGAGCGAAAACCACGGTCCAAGCCATGGGCCGGAATAACCGCCCCTCCACGCGTTGCAGCGTGAAGATCGGCATATAGGCGGTGATGATGATGGCGATGGCGTAAAAGACCGGCCGTTGCACCTCATGGCAAGCTTCACGAATCATCTCCGCCGTCGTTTTCGGAGTTCCCACGGCGGTTTGGCGGCTGCCCCTGCTCAGGTGGCGGATTATGTTCTCCACCATGACTACCGCTCCATCGACGACCATTCCGAAATCCAGCGCGCCCAGTGAGAGCAGGTTAGCCGGGATGTGGCTCATATCCAGCCAGATCGATGCAAACAACAGAGAGAACGGAATGGTCAGCGCGACGATGATCGCGGCGCGCGCATTGAGAAGAAACAGGAAAAGGATGACGCTGACCAGAATCATGCCTTCGGTCAGGTTATGCATCACTGTGTGCAGGGTGAAATGCAGAAGATCGCTGCGGTCCAGCATGGGAACGACTTTCACGCCGGGAGGCAGAATGCCGTTATTGAGTTCGTCCACCTTCTTGTGAATGGCTTCCAGCGTCGGTTCCTCTTCCGCGCCTTTGCGTAGGAGCACTCCGCCCTGGATGACATCGGGCTCGTCAACGATGCGCCCATCCTCCAGGTGGTTGGCGCGCGCCATGTGGCCCAAGCGGATCTTAGGGCCTTGGGTCACTTCGGCGATGTCCTTCACCCGCAGGGCGGTTCCGGTCTGTGTCTTCAGGACAGTTTGTTCTATGTCGCGTACACCGCCGAAGAGTCCCAGCGCCCGGACGTTCATCTGCTGCATCCCGACTTCCACAAAGCTGCCGCCGGCATTGATGTTGTTATTGGAGATCTGCTGCTCCACCTGCCCGATGCTCAGTCCGTAGGAGACCAGCTTGCTGGGATCGATGCGCACCTGATACTCGCGGACCGTGCCTCCGAAGTCGGAAACGTCCACCACATTGGGCACGGATTTGAATTGCTTGAGCAGCACCCAGTCTTCGATAGACCGCAGTTCCATCAGGTCATAGCGGGGATTGGTGCTTCGCAGCGTGTACCAGTAGATTTGGCCCGTGGTGCTCCAATCCGTCCCGATTTGCGGTTGCAGGTTCTGTCCGGCAGGGAGATTGACTTGGGTGAGCCTTTCCAGCACCTTCTGCCGGTTCCAGTCGTTGACGGAACTGTCGTCGAAGATCATAATCACGAACGACAGACCGAAGATCGATTCGGAACGCAGAAAGGTCATGTGGGGCATGCCAGCCATCTGGATTTCGATCGGAATGGTGACCTGCTGTTCCACCTCTTCCGCGGAGCGCCCCGCCCATTGAGTAATGACCGTCACGTAGTTGTCGGCGATGTCGGGATACGCCTCCACCGGCAAGTTATGAAACGAGATGGCGCCCCAACCCAGCAATAATAGGGCAGTGGCCAACACTACGAACTTGTTGTTTAGCGCAAAGTCTACGAGACCGCGAATCATTGAAGTTTTCCCCGAGTCCGGACGTCCGGCTTACTGCGCGAGCACGTGGTCCAGTACAATCGCGTTGGTGACCACCTGTTGGCCTGGTGCGACGCCGGACTTGATTTCCTGCAAGCTCAGGTTGTCCGCCACGAGGTCGCCGCTGACCACCTCCACGCGGCGAAACTTATGGTCTGGCGCCGGAACGAACACAAAATCGCGATCGTGCATGCGCAGTACGGCGGACGCCGGGATTATGGTGTGCATCTCCGTAGTCTGACCGCGGAAGGTGGCCTTCACGAACATGCCCAGCCGCATGAATCCGGGATTCTGAACCTCGATGCGAACCTTGGCCGTCCGGATATTCGGGTCGAGGATGGCGCCGATGTTGCTGACCTTTCCCTTGAATACGCGATCCGGATATGCATTCAGGCTGATCTCCGCCGTATCGCCGAGCCGGACAGTGGCCAGATCGTTCTCGTAAACGTCGCAGACAATCCAGGTGGACGACAGGTCCGAGATAGTAAACGGGTACGGTGTATTGTAAGCCTGTACCAGCGATCCGGTGGTCGCTTGCTGGTCGGTAATGATCCCCGAAGTGGGTGCGAAGATATCCACCATGACAACCGGCTTGTCGGGATCGTTGCCCAGTAATCGGAGGTGCTCCGCCGCCGTATCCACCGCTATTTTGGCCTTGTCCTCCGTATCCTGCGCCACCTGCAGATCGTTCAGGGCGATTGCGCCGTGCTCATAAAGGTCTTTCGAGCGTTCGTACTGTGTCCGCGCGAGAATCTCATCCGCGACGGCCATCCGGTAAGTCGAATATCCCCCCGACACGTCATCGCTGCGAATGGTCATGAGCAACTGGCCTTTCTTTACCGTGTCCCCGAGGCGCGCGCGAATGGCCGTGATGCGGCCGGAGGCCAGCGAGACTACCGGGACGTTGCGGGTAATGTCCGGTGTGACCGAGCCGGTAACCACCAACTCGGAGCTGGCGGGACGCTTGACGGCCGCCGCCAGCGGAAACTGCTCCGGATGGTCCACGGCGAACAGCGTGATGTCCACATCGGGTGTGACTTTGGTGGGAGGGGGCGCTTCCGCGGCCTGGTCGGCCCGCGCTCCGTGACAGGCGGCCAGCGTCAACACTGATGCGATGGCGGCAACCAGACAACCAAATTTCAGATTCTTACTTTTCATAATTGAACTCGACACACTACAGGCGGCGCACCTGTTTCAGAGTAAGGCACGGCGCATAAGGACGGCATAAGGGCAGAATTAAAAATACGATCTGCCGCATAGAATCCGTCTATCGGACGGCGACGGACGGCGGGCCCGTTCAAGACGGTTCCCGGAAGCGATAGCCAAAGTGCAGTTCAGTGAGCAAGTACTCGGGAGCGGATGGGTCGGTTTCGAGCTTCTTCCGCAACTGATGCACGAAGGTGCGCAAGTATTCCAGTTCCTGGCCGTACTCCTCGCCCCAGACTGCGCGCAGTAGCTTCGAGTGGGCGATAGGTATCCCCGGGTGGCTCATCAGATAGTGCAGTAAGTCGAACTCTTTGGGCGTCAAACGCAGAACGGCGCCCGATTTACGCACCAGGCGGCGCTCCGGATCGACCTCGATCTCTCCGATGGAGATGGGCATGCGCGAGTCGAGCGCTGCGGTGGCGGAACGCCGGACCGCGGATCTCAAGCGCGCGGCCAGCTCCGGAATAGAGAAGGGCTTGGTAATGTAGTCGTCCGCGCCAGCGTCCAATGCCTCGATCTTGTCGGCCTCCCTGTCGCGAACCGTGAGCATCAGAATTTGACAGCGGGGAGCGTTTTTCCGGATTTCCCTGCATGCCTCGATTCCACCGATGCCGGGCATGTTGACATCCATCAGAATCGCATTGAACTGCCGGACAGCGACCGCCCGGACAGCCTGCTCCCCATTGGCTGACTCGGAGACTTCGAAGCCCAGGGCGTCTAAGGTCTTGCGCAGCACCCGCCGGAGATCGGGGTCGTCGTCGGTAACCAGAACGCTGCCATTTAAGGAAGACATGTCAGTGAGTGTGAGCGCCCGCCGCCGGGAGAGACATAGAGAAGGATGTGCCGTATCCCGCTTCGCCTTCAACCCAGACGCTTCCGCGATGAGATGCCACGATCTTCTTAACGATGGATAGCCCCAACCCGGTGCCGGCGGGGAGGTGCTGCGTTTCCGGCGCGCGATAGAATCGTTCGAAGACACGTTCGCGATCCTGTTGGGCGATCACGATACCTTTATTCCGGACGGTGAGGACCACGGCCGTCCCATTGGACGTGCAGGCGATCTCAATGGCCGAGCCGGGCTCGGAGTACTTGATGGCGTTGTCCACAAGTTGGGCAATGGACGTGAGGATCAGTTCCCGATCGGCGAAAATAGGCGCCTCCGGATCGGGCATGGAAACGACAAAGCGCTGCCGGTCCGTCTCTTGATCGAGTCTTCCGATAGCGTCACGGATCGGGCCCGAGAGCAGCAGAGGTTCACACTTGGGCTTGAAGTCGGTGCTATCCAGCATGCCGGCGCTGAGCAGCCGCGATGCCAGATGATCCAACGTGCGGGCTTGTTCGTCGATTACAGTGACCAGTTCGGTTTGCAGCTCGGTCAGGCCGCCCACAGCCAAGAGTCCGGAACTGGCCGTGCGAGCTACCGTCAGCGGTGTTTTGAATTGATGCGCCAGAGCGTCGAGCACCGCCGTCCGCAACTGCTCGGTCTGGCGCGCCGCCTCCGCGCGGGCCTCTCGCCGCAGGGCGCGCACGCGCTCCAATGACACCGCGCTCAGCGAAGCCAACGCCGTTGCCGCCAGCTTGGTCATATGCGTATCGTGCAGTGCCAGGCCGCCCACCGCCCGTGTACCCAAGCGAAGGACGCAGTACCACGTGCCGGTCTGTGGATCGAAGCTATCGGCCGCCAGGAAATACGCATCCCGCGTCTGCTGGCCGGCCCCCGCGGCCATCTCGCCGCTTTGATACGTGGTCCCCGAGAGAGCATCGAACAGCCGAACCGCCCTCAGACCGAATGTCTCCCGGATAAGCGCTGCAATGAGGTCCCCGGACTCCCCGCGATGATCCAGCAGCAGGATCCGCCGCGACGTTTCGTAGAGGCGTTCCATCTCGCGCCGCCGTGCGACGGCCTCGACGGCTTCGATGCGGGCGCGCAACGAAAGTCTGCTGATGACCAGCGCGGTAAACTCGAACGCACCCAGCGCGACCCAGTTCGCCGGACTATTCGCAAAGCTGAATATAGGGGGAACGAAGAAATAGTTCAAGCAAGCAGCCGCAGCCACCGAGACCACCGTTGCTTGCCAAAAACCGCCGTACACGGCCGCCAACACCACGATGACAAGGTGCAGGAATCCGGTGAACGCGAAAGTCTGTTCCAGGCGAAACGATCCCCAGGTACACACCGCCAAGCCGGCAAGAGCAAGGCCGCAAGGCAGTGCGGGTGCAAGCTTCCTACTCAGCTTCCGCGGCGCTCGGTTATAGGGGGTGGCGAATGAAAGAGCCATAGCCGTACGCCGTCACAGTTCCAGCTTGCCCATGAACTCCATTTCGCTCAAGTCGAAAGTTTGGGCGACAACAATCCGGCCGATTTGCGCCTCGAATCGGATCTGCCGGTCTTTCCTGGCGATTTCCGCGGACAAGGGAAACAGATAGACCACAACCAGGCCGCTGCCCCGCTGGAAGACCTCAACGCTGACCGGCTTCACATCCTTTTTCCCCTCGCGCTTCAAAGCGGCCAGGCTCTTCAGAGGCTTGCCCAACTCTTCGGGCTCGCCCTTGAAACCGGCGCCGGGAATGCCGTAGACGGCGATGCGATAGCCGTCGCCTTCCAACGTGGGAGGCTCGGCCTCGTGCGATTTCAACTCCGCGAGCTGAACCGGGAGAGCGCTCTCCCAAACCAGTTTCAACGTGATAGGCTGGGCAAGTGACCGGGCGCTGCGGTCATCGCCACCGGGGCCCGAGAAGACATTCGGCGACACCGTTGGTCCGCTGCCCTTGGGGTCCACCCCCTCATTGCCGACGCCGCGCGGTTGTCCCATTTGTCCGCCATCCCTCAGTTGGTCCTCAGTCAGACGGCGCGTGATGACGGCTCTATTCTCCTTCACCCAAGGCGACCGGGCGAGGATCTGCCTGGCATCCTCTTCGGTCCACTCGGCGGCCGGCTTGCTGCGCCAAGCCGGATCCGCGGCCATCAGGCCAGCCGCGGCTACGATCAGGCACGCCGATTGTATTGCAAAGCTGCGCATCCGCTAGAATTTCACCATCACGCCGATCGAGGCCTTGGGTTCGCTACGGCGAAGGTCGGGGAACCAGACACTGCCGGATCCGCCTCCGCACGCGCTTTCCGCTGCCCCCAGGTTGGCGGTCCCAGAGGTAGCGCCCGAGCTGCAGGTATAGTATTGCGGCGCGCCGTTGTTGCCGCCAGGAGGTGTGACTCCGCCTCGCCCAGCGAAATACGGGACATCCGAGTGACGATACCCAACTTCCGCCCACCACGTGATGTACTGTCTGGGCATGTACTGGAAAGTAACCGTGCTATCCCACATGTGCGCCCTTTGGCCCGGGTTTTCCGTGAAGTAAGGCGTGCCCGACACAGCGTCGGCCCCGTCGATCGGCGGCAGCAGCGTCAGATAGCGGCCCCAGTTGCTCATCTCTCCGCCGCCTAGCGTAAGGGCATACCGATCCTTGTGGAACCACATCCGGTCATAGGCCATCCACCCTATGAATGTCGACTTGCCCTTACTGGGTGCGCCGGTACACTGCAGGCCGCCACCGTATTGGCATCCCGCGTCGGCCGTGAGGGAGAATGCCATCTTGGAGAGACCCAGACTTTCCGGCTTGCTGTAGTACCTGATCAAGATGCTATCGTCCGTGTGAATACGTTCCGTCCTGGGAAGCCCTAGATTATCCTGTCCGAAGCCATACTGGTTGGCGACGAGCTTAAACCACTCCTTCGGCTCCCACAGGAACTGTCCTCCCAAACCCATATGACCGTTAAACTTAGCGTAGGATTGCCATCCATTGATGATCCAGGGCTCGATCTTCAGCTTGTTGGTGGGGAACCACTGGATGCGCAGGCCGTTGAAGAACCAAGGCGTATTGGAAGAGACATAAGACGGTTGGTACGTCCAGTTGTCGAAATTGTAGTAGCTGAACAAGCCGATGTACGACACGAAGATCCCGGCGTCGACATTAAGCCCATGGTTCACGTTGAAGTGGTAGCCGCCCCAAGCTTCCGACACGTAACGGTAGGCGTCGCGGAGATTCCACTGGCCAACGCCGGCGCTGGCGTCGTTGCGCGGCGTCGTGGTTGCAAACATGCCACCCATGTACAGGACCCTGCCGCGAACGTTTTGCCAATGGAAATCGCCGCCGACGCTGATCTGCTCAAGCTGGACTTCGCCTGAGCGGAACGACTCAGTGGCCCCGACGATAGTGTGATCGATCGGCTGGTTGGCATCCACCATGAAGTTAGTGTCGAATCGGACTTCCGGGGTGAAATATTTCGTATCCAGCACGGTGTCTTTGTTGCGTGGCGTGCCATTGAGCCAGGTAAAGTCGCCAAACGCGAACGGGGTGAAGTTGTCCACTCCTGGCGTGGATTCAGGGGACTGCAGGGCTTCCGGAATGGACGGCGCGGCCGGCGCCGGCGGGGCCGCGGCCTGTTGAGGCGCCGGCGCAGGTGCAGGCTCAACCGCAGGCGCCATCTTGGCCGCGGCGGTTACAATCCGTTCGGGGCTTCGCTGCCTGATCAGTTCCGCTTCGAGCAATTCGATGCGTGCCTTCATCGCCGCCAGTTCGGCGGCTACCGACGATTCGGATACGGGAGGCGCTACACTCCGAGTCTTCAGCGCCGAATCCGGTGTGGGTGCATCGGCCGGCTGCGCGGGCGCTTCGGCTGCGGCGAGTTGAACGTTGGCGTAAGTGACTTGATTCTGCGCTATCTCAACGGTTGCCGGTGGCGCCGCGCCGATCCCTTCCGCGCGCGCGGTGAGGCGATACTGTCCCGGTTTGAGATCGGCAATCAGGAAGTTTCCATCGCTGCCGCTGACCACGGTTCGTTTGATTTTCTCGTCTGTGTTTTGCACGGTTACTTGAACACCGAGCACGCTTTGGCCATTAGGACCTTTCGCGATTCCGTGAAGAACGCCAAATGAAGGGCTGCCGGCGGCGGCGGCGCTAGGCAGTTCCGCGGCCATCTGGAATGCCCGGCCGGGCACCGCTATAGCGGCCAGCCCCAGCAGGCTAAGTATGAACTTCTGAATTAACCGACTACCGTTAATGAGGGTCATAATGTTTGGTCGGACTCCTGGTGCAAGGAAGCTTGGGTATCGACAGGGGCCTACTGACTCCGGCAACGGGGCTGGACTGAATGTCAGTTAGACTAAGACCTTCTGTAGACGCCAGTATGGCAAAGCGATAACCTCAAAGGCATAAGTAAGACATAAGGACCCGATAGAGACTCCTTATCGCCGCAATTAGATCTTTGGATGCTTCCCAGCTTGGAGCCAGCCTCCCAGACTACGATAGCGAGGGGGACCTAAGGATTGTGTGAGAGACCCATAAAAATTCTATTAACTAGGAGCGGGTTCCGGGGCTGGAGTCCAAACACCTTCGAAATCGACGAAGTAGGACACCACGGAGACCTCCGGCACGGACTGCCGCAGGCACTCTGCCGCGCGGCGCAGCTCGGCGACATGATGGCGAGCCTCGGCCTGCGCATCGCCGCCGAACGCCTCCAGTCCCCCGTAGGCTCCGCAGTCGGAATGCACCATGAGCACCACGCGATCCGTGCCGTGCAGACGGATGGACTTGCGGATTTGCTCCAGCACAAACTGCCGCTCCGACTCCTGGTCGGGACTCGCCAGGCACTTGGCTCCGCCCGCCACGCGAATGGGATCGGCGTGCTCGATGCCGCTGCGCTTGAGCAGCTTGCGGAGGGCCAGTTCAAACCGGTGGTCGTAACACCACACCACTGCCGCGTCGCAACGATATCTCTCCCGCGGCGAATCGAAGTGAAAGACTTTTCGCATGGTTGCCCCCATCGATTAACATAACGGATATCGGATGAGCCCCGCGCGCATCGTCGATCTCAGCCAGCCGGTCGGCGCCGGCACGCCCGTGTTCCCGGGCGACGGCCCGGTGCGCGTCACCGTTCTCGAACAGGGTTCGGTAAACCTGAGCCGCATCCATCTCAGTGTCCACACCGGCACCCACATGGACGCGCCGTTTCACTTTTTCAGCGGCGCGGAAACCATCGACCGCATCCCGCTGGAGCGTTGCGTAGGACCGGCGCGGCGCATCGATCTACGCGGCATCGCCGCGGGGGCCGAGATCCGTCGCGAGCACCTGGCAACGCGCCCCGATACGCCGCTCCGCGCACACGCGGCCATCCTGCATACGGGCTGGTCAAAGCAGTGGGGCGCACCGCGCTACTTCACCGAGCATCCATGTTTGGGCGCCGATGCCGCGCAATTCCTGGTGGATTGCGGCGTGCAACTGGTCGGCGTGGACATGCCCTCCGTCGATCGCGCGCCCTATCCCGCCCACCAGATCCTGCTGCGCGCCGGCGTCCCGATCGTGGAGAACCTGACCAACCTCGACGCCATCGGCGCCGGTCTGTTCCAAATCGTGGTGCTTCCGCTCAAACTGGCCGGACGCGACGGCTCACCGGTGCGCGCCGTGGCGATTTGTTGTGGGGCCGGTTGGTAACCTGGAGGGCGGACTTTAGTCCGCGCGGGGCTTAAGCCCCGCTCAGTCAGCCCGCTAAAGCCGGCAGCGGCACGCCTCCGCAAACGACGCAAACAGCTTCCTTTGGGTCAAATCGCGCCGCACCTGATCCTCCGGATGCCACTGCACCGCCAATGCGAACCGGCGATCGCCCCTTTCCAGCGCTTCAATAACGCCGTCGGGAGTGGATCTGGCCGTCACGCGCAAGCCGGCGCCGACCCTGTCCACAGCCTGATGATGGCGCGAATTGACCGCATATGCGCCCTCGCCCAGAATGGCCGCCAGCCGGGTGCCCGGCCCGACCAGAATCCGGTGAACCGGCAGCGCTGGATCGTTGTCGCGCACCACGTGCGCCGCGGAATTGTCCAAATTCTGGATCAGCGTACCCCCGTGCGCCACGTTGAACAGTTGCATCCCGCGGCAGATCGCCAGCACCGGCAGGTCCGCGGCTAGCGCCTCGGCCAGCAGGGCGGTCTCCATCTCATCGCGCGCATCGTCCGGCGCTTCGTTGCCCGGGTGCGGCGTTTCGCCGTAACGCGCCGGGTTGAGATCGGTCCCGCCGCTCAGCAGCAAACCCTGCAATCCGGCCAGCGCGCGGGGCTCGCCGGGAGCCATCAAAACCGGCTCGACACCGGCCTGCCGCAGAGCTTCGGCATAGGGTCCGGCTTTGTCCAAATAGCCAAACGTCAGCGCGGCTTTCAGACTCATTTGGCGGCCTTATGCTCCGCCCGGTCGGCACGCTCCTTCAGCGGCAGCAGCAGGCGCAACGTGATCAGGTTCAACAGGCTTAGAATGACGGCGATCTCGAAGCGGCCTTCGGCGACCGAAGCGCCGATCACGCCCGTGTTCCAGATGCTGGCGGCCGTAGCCGTTCCATGGACGTTGCCTCTGGCGCGCATGATGGCGCCGCCGCCGATAAAGCCGATGCCCGTGGTGAGGCCCTGGATAATGCGGGAGCGAGCCGCGGCATCGCCGCCCGCGGCCGTATCGGCCAGCAGCACGTAGCCGCACGCAGCCATCGCCACCAGCGGAAAGGTGCGCACACCGACACTGTGCTCCACCCGCTCGCGCTCCCATCCGATGGGCATCGCCAGAAAATACGCCGCGGTGATCTTGGCGGCCATCGCACCGAATACGTGCCAGTCGAACGACGCACTAAGCCAATCCATTCGACCTAGGATAACAACTTACGTTAATGGTGGCGCGGGGAAGCCTTTACGACTATAATCGAATAGGATAATTGGATACATGTAACTGTACATAAGACGGCGGGAGTCAACGATTTGCGGGTCGAAAGCGAAGATTCTTCTTTATCTATTGAAACATTTCGTGTTAAGTATGTTTTATGGAGAAGTCCAGTCAGTCCTCGTTCCTCAAGAGCCTCGCGCTGGCGTTCGGCGACGGTCTCTTGTTCGGCGTGGCGATGAAACTCGCACAAGGACCCTCCAAATCCCGGGAGGATGAAATGACCGACCTTGGTCCCCTAGCGGAAAGGCTCAGAAACGTGGAAGAGCACACACAAACGATCGACAAAGACGCCCTGGTGAAGTTCGGCGAGGGCTTGGACGGGCGCGTACTCGAGAAGGTGATTGTGGCGTTGGAAGCCCGCCTTACCGAGCACGTCGGGCAAGTGGACCGGCGCCTGGCTGAGATAGACGCCCAAGTCGCGTTGGATTTGAAAGCTGTGGACACGCACACAGCCGCCCAAACCGACGCCGTCGAAAAAGCCATTCAACAGATCGAAGCCCAGGTTCGCGACTACGTCGCGGCGGCCCAGCAATCCAGCACCGCGCAGATTGCCGAAGTGGATGGGAAGCTATCCGCGCTGCACGAAGGCCTGCCGGCCAAGTTCCGCGAGATCGTGGAAGCCGTGCGGCAATCCATGGAGGCGCGCGTCGCACTGGAATTGACGGAGATGGAGAGCCGCGTGGCATCGCGCAACGTGGCTCCCGAGCGGTTCCAGGAACTCCAAGCGAGTCTGCGGGGCGCGGTTGAGACGCTGTCGGGCAGGCTCTCCGCGGAGATGCGCGACCTGGCCGAACACCAACAGAGCCAGACCGCGCCGCTGCAGCAAGCGCTGCAGCAGCTCGAAACCAAATTGACCACGCTGCGCGAGGAACTGCCGCCCAAGATCCGGCAGATCGTGGAGGCGGTGGAAGCTTCCATGGACGCGCGGATCTCCACCGGCGACCAGCAGGCCGCCGACCGGGCTGCCGGCCTGGAGCAGGCGCTGGCCGCGTTGCGCGCGGAGATGCCCAGCGCCGGCGGCTTCCAGCAGGCGGTCGACGACAGCCTGCGCAGCCACGCCGAACACGTCGGCGCACTGGACCGGAAGCTGACCGCTCTGGACGCGCGGATCGCCAGTGGCGGCCAGCAGGCCGCCGACCGGACCGCAAGTCTGGAGCAGGCGCTGGCCGCGTTACGCGCGGAGATACCCAGCGCGGGATTCTTCCAGCAGGCGGTCGACGATAGTCTGCGGAGCCACGCCGAACACGTCGGCGCGCTGGACCGGAAGCTGACTGCATTGCAGGAAGAACTGCCGCCCAAGATCCAGGCCATCGTGGAGGCGGTGCGGCAGTCCCTGGACGCCCGCATGGCTGTAGAGCTGCGGGGTATCGAGGAACGAAACACCGCGCAGGAGCAGGGCCTGGCGAAGGTGCAGGCGGACGTGGCCGGCATCGAGACCCAGTTCCAAACCAATAGCCTCCAGGTTGCGGATCGCCTCGCGGGCCTGGAACAGCATGCGGCCCAAATCACGGCCGGCGTGGCTGAGGAACTGGAAGCGTTGCGTGCGCAGCACCGTACGGAAATCGAGCAACTGGAAGCCCGCTTGCGTGCGGAGCGGACGGCGGAGAACCTTCCCGCCCAGATCGATTCCGCGGTTGCCGGGCTGCGGCAGTCCCTGGAGGCCAAACTCGCCACCGAAATCCACGATCTGGAAGCCCGCACCGCGGAGCGCGCTCCCGACCTGGAGAAAGCCCTGCAGTATGCGTCTCTTCTGGAAGCCCGCGTACAAGCGCTGGAACAGAAGCTGCAACAGAGCGCGGAGGAGACCGTAAACCGGGCCGTCGAGCGCGTGTGGCAGGCACTCGAGAGCCGCTTGCAAGAGCGCCAAGCGCAAGCGCCGCCGGTAGTCCAGCCGCCCGAAGCGATCAGCGGCCTGCGGCAGAAATCGACCAGCGCCGAGCAGAGCGTGCTCGACCTGATCGCCGGCATCGGCCAACTGTTCGAGAAACCCGCGCCGCGAGTGGTACACGAAGCGGCGTCGCGCGAGACGCAGCCGCCGGTGCCCGCGCAGGAACCTGTTGCGGCGGCACCCGTAGCGGCGGAGCCAGTCCCGCCGGCGCAGGTCGAACCGGAGCCGGTTGTGGCGGCACACACCTCGCCCGCGCCGCAAGCCCGCGCGCCGCAAGCCCCCGCGCCCGAACCGGAAGCTGAACCAGAACCGGAATCGTCCGTCATTACCATGCCCAAGCCTGTGGCGAAAGAGCCGGCGGCGGCTGTCGAACCGGCGCCGGCGCCGGCGTCGCCCGCCCACCAGGAGCCGGCTGCGGAGCCCGTCGCAGCCGCCGTGGCCGTGGCAGACGTCGTGGAACCGGCGCTGGAAGACAAACCGCCGGTCATCCTTTTTAAGCCCAAGGACACCGGCCGCAAGTGGCGCATTCCGTTCGTCTCGTCGTTCCTGCTGATGGCAGCGGCCATTGCCTGGCTGGAGTTCATGTAAAGGGGCGCGGGCCTCTAAGGCCCGCCCTTCGGCGTAGTTTGTTACCCTGTGGTGCTGGATTCGATGATCATCTCCAGCGTGCGATCGTTCCTGCTCTCCTATCCGTTCCTCGACCCGGTGCGGCTGCCCTTCTATGGCGGCGAACGCACCATCCTCAAACGCGACGCCATGCTGATCCGCATCGAATCCGATGGCGGCCTGGTGGGATACGCGCCGGGGCCGGGCAGCCAGCGCGCCCAGGACATCGTCGAAAGCGCCGTCCGGCCGTTTCTCGAAGGGCGCACCCTGGCGGACCCGGACGCGCTGCGCATCCAGTTCATGGAACGGCCGTCGGTAGACGCCGCCGCGGCCAAGACTTACTGTGCCGTGGAAGTGGCCCTGTTGGACCTGTGCGCCAAGGCCCAAGGCGTGCCGCTTTCCGAAGTGCTCGGCGGACGCGTGCGCGGCGCCATCCGGCTCTACGGCAGCGCCGGCATGTACATGCCGCCCGAGGGCTACGCAGCCGAAGCCGCCGCCATCGCAGACCTGGGTTTTCGCGGCTACAAGATGCGTCCGGCGGGCGGTCCCGAGCCGGACCTGGAAACCGTGCGCCAAATGCGCCGCGCCGTCGGCCCGGATTTCGACCTGATGGTGGATGCGCACACCTGGTGGCGCCTCGGCGACCGCTGCTACAGCTTCGACACCGTGGCGCAATTGGCCCGCGAGATGGCCGCCTACGAAGTCGCGTGGCTGGAAGAGCCTCTGCCGCCGGACGATCACGAAGCTTATTTGCGCCTGAAAGAATACCTGAAAGGGAACGGCTGCTTGCCTTTGGCCGGCGGCGAGCATGAACCCAGCGAGGAGCGTTTCGAGGACCTGATCTTGCGGCAAGCCGTCGATTACGTGCAGATGGACGTCTGCTGCCAGGGCGGCTTCGCCATGGGCCGCCGCCTGCTCGGCGAGATCGCGCGCGCCAACCTCCGGTTCGCCTTCCATAGCTGGGGGACCGCGCTGGAGGTGATCGCCGCCGCGCACCTCGGCATCTGCTGGCCGGAAACCGTGGTCGAGTGGCTCGAGTATCCGTGCTATGCGGCGCCGGGGCGCGCAGGGATGTACCCGTTTCCGCTGGCCGCCGAAATTCTGAAAGAGCCGCTGGAGATCGATCGCGGCGACCTGGTCGTGCCGCGCGGGCCAGGATTGGGCGTCACCGTGGATGAATCCGTGATTGAGCGCTATCCCTGGATTCCCGGCCCGTGGTCGTATTTCCGCACCGACTCGCCGGCCGAGACCCGCGCCGTCACCTCCGATCACTCCGTCGAGTGGGAGCGGCCGTCGTCTGGATAAGCAGGGGATGAACCGGCATCGCTTCCGCTACTACGACCTCCTGGTCCACGCTTTCGTGGTGATCCTGCTGATCTCGAATCTGGTGGGGCAGAAGATCACCGCCGTAGGTCCGTTCCGCATCAGCGGCGCACAGTTGCTCTTTCCCATCACCTATATCTTCGGCGACGTGTTCACGGAGGTCTATGGATATGGCGCTTCCCGCCGCGCCATCTGGATCGGCTTCTTCGCGTCGGCCTTGCTGGCGGTGATGGGGCTGGTCACGGTGTGGCTGCCGCCCGCGCCGGGATGGGATGGCCAGGCGGCCTTCGCGCGCGTGTTCGAGTTCGTGCCGCGGCTGGTCGTCGCCAGCCTGATCGCCTTCTGGTGCGGCGAGTTCGCCAACTCCTTCGTGATGGCGAAGATGAAGCTGCTCACCAAAGGGCGCTACCTGTGGACCCGCACGGTCGGCTCGACCGTGGCCGGCCAGGCGGTGGACACTATCGTGGTGATGGTGCTCGCGTTTGGCGGCAGCTTGAGCACCGGGCTGATCGCCAATTTGATCGTCTCGGCGTATCTGGGCAAGGTGCTGTATGAAGTTGCCGCCACCCCAGTGACATATTGGATTGTGAATTCCCTGAAGCGGCGGGAGGGGGTGGACGTGTTCGATACGAATACGGATTTCAACCCGTTTCATGGGGAGGCATGACGTAGCGGCAGCTTGACTCGGTATTTCGAAGAAAAATAGGGTGGCTAAAACGCAGATTACCATTCCTGAATTCAAGACCGAAGCTGAAGAGGCTGCCTGGTGGGACAGTCATCCGGAGACCGCCGGACAGATCATGGAACAGGCCTTGAAATCCCGCACTGCACGACGGAGGGTCCCCCTCAAGACCGTTACCATGCGGTTGCCCATGGCAGATCTGGAGACCGCTCAAGATCTCGCAAGCCGAAAGGGACTCCCGTACCAAACGTATATCAAAATGGTCTTGCACGAGGCTTTGCAAAAAGGAGCGCCGGTCAGCCTGATCGGCTCGGGCGCACCGTCCTACAATGGAAGCATGTCCGATACCCTGACAATCGCCGGCCGCACCTTCCAGTCCCGCCTCATCGTGGGCACCGGGAAATATCGCAGCTTCCAGGAGATGGCCCGCTGCCACGCAGCCACCGGCGCCGATATGGTGACCGTGGCCGTGCGCCGCGTGAACCTGACCGACCGCTCCAAGGAATCGCTGCTCGACTTCATCGACCGGTCCAAGATCTTCATCCTGCCCAACACCGCCGGTTGCTACACCGCGGACGACGCCATCCGCACCGCCCGCCTGGCGCGCGAAGTGGGCCTCTCCAACTGGATCAAGCTGGAGGTCATCGGCGACGAAAAGACGCTCTTCCCGGATAACGAGGGCCTGCTGGAAGCCACCCGCGTGCTGGTGAAGGAAGGCTTCGTGGTGCTGCCTTACACCAATGACGACGTGGTGAACGCGCGCAAGCTGGTCGATGCCGGCGCCGCCGCCGTCATGCCCCTGGCCGCGCCGATCGGCTCCGGCCTGGGAGTGCAGAACAGCGCCAACCTGCGCATCATGCGCGAGATGATCACCACCGTGCCGCTCATCGTGGACGCCGGCGTAGGCACCGCCTCGGACGCCGCCATCGCCATGGAACTGGGCGCCGATGGCGTGCTCATGAATACCGCCATCGCCGCCGCCGAGGATGCCGCCAGCATGGCCAAAGCCATGAAACTGGCGGTCGAAGCCGGCCGCCTGGCCTACTTGGCCGGACGCATGCCGAAGAAGCTGTACGCCAGCGCCAGCAGTCCGCTGGTCGGCGTAGTGGGCCAGTCGGCTTAGTGGTCAGTTTGCATGTGGGGCAGGATGATATCCGCCACGCCCGGAATTCGCCCTTTCTCGGCCAGGTAAATCGCCTCCACCAGGCAGATCGCAGGCACGTAGATGAGCCCGCCTGCGGTGGTTATGGCGTCGAGAGCGGCCGCCGCCCGCACGGAGAGCGCCGGATCGTCGGCGAGATACCAAAGCACCGCGTGCGTATCGACGACCAAGCCGGCTTTCAAGCGCCTTCCCGCGGAAAGTTGCCCCACATCTCCCGCCGCGCTTCGGATATGTCTTCGTCGGTAATCGCGACGCCCAGATCCTTCCAGAGCCCCCGAAGCGGTTTGCGCGGTACGTTCGCTGGCGTGCGGGCCTGCAGGAACTCGGTAAAGTCCAGCACCTCATGCTGCTTTTCCGGCGGCAGCATGCGGACCTTCTCCAGGATCGCCTCTTCGATCGTCATAGCGGCTCTCTTCCATTATGGCTCAATCTTGCGCGCGCGCATCTGAAGCCGCCGCCGAGGATGCCGTCAGCATGGCCATGCCAAGTCTGATGTTTTCACGCCTGGCCGTGCGGCCGGCATTTCGAAAAAGGCGAAATAGCGCCGTGCGGTGGTGGTTTTGTGGTGACGTGCTGGAGCGGTGGTGAACGAAAACAGGAAATCGAAGCGCCGTTCTAACGGGAGTGTTACCGGCGTTTAGGCTTTCAGGGTCAGGAGCCGGACGAAACCTTCCTGCGAGAAGTGCCGGTCGTTCGTAAGGATCTCCTGAATGTCTTTTTGACGCGTGACGTTCATAGAAATGCAATCCACGAGGCTGTATTGCTTGTCGGGCCGCCTCTCATACAGTGCCAAGCCGGCGAGGAACGATTCGTGCGACTGTGAAACCACCTCGATATCGGGATCGTTTAGAATCTCGGGTACCAACCGGCAAGCCAAGCGTCTGGTGTGATCGCCGTGAGCGGACACGGCGGTAAGAAATTCAGCCAGCACCTCTTCGGTTGTGATCGGCAACGCTTACGAAACGTCAACCGAACGAGCCGCATCGGCCCATCGATCGCCCGGCAGAAAAACTGCGAGCCAGTAAAGCGTGTCGGCAAAGACCCGCCTCACCGTTTTGGCGTTCCGTAAACGTAGTGGTCGATTTGGCTGGAAAGATCCTTCGGAAGCTGCCTCAACTCTTCATCGGGTATCATCCGACCCAGGCGCTGCGCGACTCGCGCGATGCGTGGCATTTTTCGAGACGCGCCGGCCGGCTTCCGGTCGGACGACACGTCGGTCTTTGCCTTTCCGGTTGAGCGTGCCATAACAATCTAAGAATACCAGGGTGGTGGTCGATGGTGCTCCGAATCGGCCCGGCAGTTTCATGCCGAGGCCGCCTTCCGAGAAGTCGCGCGAACTCGATCGTCCCGCAGCTTACGAATCGGCCTCTACTGTCCCGTTCGGATAAAGAGCCCCTTTGAGATTTGCTCGCACATCTGACTCAGGGGCACTGGTGACATCTCCCGCGGTGCCGGTGTGTCCCGGCGCGCGGCGTCCTGTGCGTTGCGCACAATATTTCCGTGCGATCTTCATCGGACCCATGAATTCCTTGATCCACGATCCTCTCGGTGATCATTTCATACAGAGGGTGATATCTCAGAAGTGCTGAATGCAGGAAAGGCATGGCGTCCCCAGGGGGATTCGAACCCCCGTTACCGCCGTGAAAGGGCGATGTCCTAGGCCGGGCTAGACGATAGGGACGTGCTGGACAAAAAGGAAGACATATCCACTTTACCACGCCGGCCCGCCCACCGAAACGTGCTACGTTTCAGCCATGAAACTCCGCCTGCTGCTCCTCCCCGCCGCCGTGCTGGCGCTCTGTGCCGCCGGATGGCTCGCCGCCCAACCCGCCGCCGACCCGCTGGTCGAAGGCCTCCGCCTCGTCGAGGTCGCCTCCGTGGCCGACGCCGCCGAACAGCTCTACGGCCAGCGCATCTACATGTCGCACGACATGCGGCCCATCTCCACCGCCAAATTTGCCGGCCCCGCCGTCACCGTGCTGCTCAAGAAGGAGGAGCACCACGAAGGCTCCGCCGCCTCCCAGGGCATGCTCGACGCCATCGATGCCGCGCCCCCCGGCTCGGTCTACGTCATCGTGCTCGAAGACGGCCTGGATATCGCGGGCATCGGCGGCCTCATGTCCACCGCCATGAAATACCGCGGCCTCGCCGGAGCCGTGGTGGACGCCTCCGTGCGCGACCTGCCGCAGATCAAACGCCTGCAGTTTCCGGTGTTCAGCCGCGGCATCGTGCCCTCCACCTCCATCAATCATTACCGCTTCGCGGGCGCCAACATCCCGGTCACCTGCGCAGGCGCGCGCGTGAATCCCAACGACATCGTGGTGGCCGATGAGGACGGCGTCGCCGTGGTCCCGCGCGCCCACGCCGCCGAAATCCTGAAGAAGGCGCAGGAACTGGACAACACCGAGCACACCATGGTCCCCTTCATCGAAAAGTTCCGCTCGATCAAGGAAGCCGTAGCCAAATTCGGCCGCATCTAAGTGGGGCAGGCCCCCGGCCTGCGGCGGCCTCTCAGGCCGCCTGCCAGTGCCGCAGGCGGTGACCATTCACTCAACTCAGGTCATCCCTAACCCACTGAAAACAATCGGAAAGCTCCGTCGCTCCCCTCAGCTACCCGAAAACCTCGTGCTACGCTGATATCGGCAAAAGGCCGCGCCACTAGCCACAAGGTATTCTGCCGGCACTTCCCTGGATCTTTGAAAACTCAACTCGCGCCGCGAACCAGCCCGCCCACATGCAAACCGAAACACGAACTAAACCCCGCAACCTCAACAAACCAAACCAAATCCTTTGCGCATTTTCAAAATTGGCATTGCTCGGCAGTTTTTCTCTCCCTCCCAATCCGTGCACAACAATGCCCAACGATGAACAATCTTGAACAAATCCCGCTTTGCCCACAAAGCGCGGTGCCGAGACGCTGAAAGCTGAAAGCTGAAAGCTGAAAGCTGAAAGCTGAAAGCTGAAAGCTGAAAGCTGAAAGCTGAAAGCTAATAGCCACCTGTAGAACAATACCACAACCTCCGAAAATCTGATATCATACGCTTTCCGGGAAAGGAGGGGTCCACTGGATGTATCCGATTGTCCGCCGAGAGCAGTTCGGCCCCACAACATTTCTGTGGGAAGTAGGTGCGCCCGATGTAGCACGCGCCGCGCGCCCCGGCCATTTCATCATGGCCCGCATCGACGAGCACGGCGAGCGCATCCCCCTCACGGTCGCCGATTTCGATGCCGCCCGCGGCACGGTCACGGTCGTCATCCAGGCGGTCGGCAAAACCACCCACGAGATGATGGGCCTCGCCCAGGGCGACTACCTGCTCGACTTCATCGGCCCACTCGGCCTGCCTAGCGACATCCGCAAACACGACGGCACCGTCGTCCTGGTCGGCGGCGGCCTCGGCGTGGCCCCCGTTTTTCCGCAGCTTCGCCAATACAAGCAACTCGGCAATCGCACCGTCTCCATCATCGGTTTCCGCACGCGCGACCTGGTCTTCTGGGAGGAGCCTTTCCGCGCCTTCAGCGACCGCCTGGAAATCACCACCGATGACGGCAGCTATGGCCGCAAAGGATTCGTCACCGCGGCCCTCGCCGATATCCTCGCCCAGGAAAAGGACGCCTGCGAAGTAGTAGCCATCGGGCCGATCCCCATGATGCGCGCCTGCTGCGAGGTCACCCGCCCGCTGGGCATCCCCACCATCGTCAGTCTGAATTCCATCATGGTGGATGGCACCGGCATGTGCGGTTCCTGCCGCGTAACCGTGGGCGGCGCCATGAAATTCGCCTGCGTGGATGGCGCCGATTTCGACGGCCACTTGGTGAATTTCGAAGAGTTGGCCCTGCGGCAGAAGCGTTTCGAGCGCGAGGAGAAGCAGGCGCTGGAGCGCTTCCGCGGCGAGAGCGCCCGCATGGCCGCCATGAGCCCGCGCGGCTCCAACGGCGCGAATGCGGCCGCAGTCGTGCCCTGCCCCCTGCCCGAACTGCCCGCCGCCGAGCCGGAGCCGCCCGGCCCGCGCCTGCCCAAAAACATCCGCACCATCTCCCCGGTGCGCTCCCACATGGCCGAACAGCCCGCCCAGGAACGCGCCCACAATTTCAAAGAGGTCAACCTGGGCCTGGACCTTGAAGCCGCACTGGCCGAAGCCGACCGTTGCCTGCGCTGCAAGAAGCCGCGCTGCATTCCAGGCTGCCCCGTGGCCATCGATATCCCCGGATTCATCTCCGCCCTCGCGCGCCGCGATATCCGCGAGTCCTATCGCATCCTCAAGAGCGCCAATACGCTGCCCGCCGTGTGCGGCCGCGTGTGCCCGCAGGAATCGCAATGCGAAGTGGCGTGCGTGGTCGGCGTCAAGTATCCGGCGGTGGCTATCGGCCGGCTGGAGCGTTTTGTCGCGGACGCCGCCATGGGGCGCGGTTGGGATGAGCCGGCTGAAGCCGCGGGCCGCGCCGGCAAGCGCGCCGCCATCGTCGGCTCGGGTCCTTCGGGTCTGGCTTGCGCGGGCGACCTCGCCAAAGCCGGTGTGGCCGTCACCATCTTCGAGGCGTTGCACGTCGCCGGAGGCGTGCTCAAATACGGCATCCCGGAGTTCCGCCTGCCCGACGTGATCATCGATACCGAGATCGACAACCTGCGCAAACTCGGCGTGGAGATCCGGCTCGACACCATCATCGGCAAGCTCTTCACCATCCCGCAATTGCTTACGGACATGGGCTACGATTCGGTCTTCATCGGCACCGGCGCCGGATCGCCTAAGTTCATGGGCATCCCCGGCGAGGCGTTCAACGGAGTCTTCTCGGCCAACGAATTCCTCACCCGCGTGAACCTGATGCGCGGCTACCAGCAGCCCATCTACGACACGCCTGTGGGCATGGGCCGCCGTGTGGCCGTGATCGGCGCGGGCAACACCGCCATGGATTCCGCGCGCGTGTCGCTGCGCATGGGCGCCGAGCAGGTGTCCATCGTCTACCGGCGCTCGCGCCGCGAATCCCCCGCGCGCGTCGAGGAACTGGAGCACGCCATTCAGGAAGGGATCCAGTTCCGCTGGCTGACTAACCCGGTCGCCATCCTCGGCAACTCCGCGGGCTGGGTCACCGGCCTGCGCTGCCAGGAGATGGATTTGGGCGAGCCGGATTCCTCCGGGCGCCGCCGGCCCGTTCCCAAACCAGGCACTGAGTTCGAGCTCGATGTGGATACCGTGATCTACGCCTTGGGCACCACCGCGAACCCCATCATCGCGCAGACCACGCCGGGCCTGAGCACCAACAAGTGGGGCTACATCGAAACCGCCGAGGGCACCGGCATGACCTCGCTGCCGGGCGTATTTGCGGGCGGCGATATCGTGACCGGCGCAGCAACTGTGATTCTGGCCATGGGCGCCGGACGCCGCGCCGCCCACGGCATGCTGGAATATATGGGGGTCGTATAATGCCATCTGCCTGTCCCAAGTGTCATCGCGTATTGGACCAGGATGAGATCTGCTGCGCGCAGGTCCGCTACACCTGGAAATGCAAACAGTGCCACAAGCTATGCACCGGATTTGCCCTGCCCTATGGCAAGTGCTTCCTGTGCGGCGGCGACCTGGCCGTGGTGGAAAGCCGCGAATTGGGCGATCCCATGCGCCTGCGCGCCATCCGCGAGGCCGTACAGTTCGAGCTGAACGCGTTCTACTTTTACAAACTGGCGCGCGAACGGGCCACCGAGCCGCAGCATCGCCTGGTGTTGGAACGCCTCTACGAGGCCGAACTGGACCACCTGCATGAGCTGAGCGAAAAGTATCACGCCCACTTGGACGCCGCCGTCACCGAGATGTCGCCCGACGCCGAAAAATTGCTCTCCGACTGGCTCTTCCGCGACCTGGCCGTGTCGGACGAATCCAGCATCCTGCGCCTTTACCAATCCGCGCTGGAGATGGAATGCCGCACGCGCGACCACTTCCGCAAGCTAGCCGCCGAGTTGCCCGACGGCTTGGAAAAAGACCTGTGCCAGGAGTTGGCTTCCGAAGAAGACGAGCACATCGCCATGCTGGAGACGGAGATGGAGCAGATCGGCTAGTGGGACAGGCCTCCTGGCCTGTCCAGGGCTTGACATCGTTTCTACATTTCCGGTATTATCGAAATAGATTTCGATAATACTCGAAATGAAGAAGGCCCAAACCACTCCGGAACAGATTGCCCGCTACGCCGACATGTTCGGCGCGCTGGCCAACGACGCCCGCTTGCGCATCCTGCGGCTGCTTCTCTCCGCTCACCCGGACGGCATGGTTGCGGGCGATATCCAGATGGAACTGGGGATCCCCAACTCCACGCTGTCCCATCATCTGGAAAAGCTGCGCAGCGAAGACCTCGCCCGCGTCCGGAGGGACGGCTCCTTTCTCTGGTACACGGCCAACGCCGAAGCGCTGCAGGAGATCCTGACGTTTCTGTATGCCGAGTGCTGCACGCGCAACAAGGCGGTTGAGCCAGGGGCAATCGTCCAAATATGTAAATGAGGACAATATGGAAATCAAAGAAATCGTGAAAGAGAAATACGGCCAGGCTGCTTTGCGCGTCACGACTGGCGGCAGCTCGTGCTGCGGCGCGTCGGCGGCGGTGGATTGTTGCGACCCCATCACCTCCGAACTCTACGATGCCAATCAAACCGCGGAGCTTCCTTCCGACGCGGTGAAAGCTTCGCTCGGCTGCGGCAACCCGACCGCCCTGGCCGAACTGAAACTCGGAGAGACGGTGCTGGATCTGGGCTCCGGCGGCGGGATCGATGTGCTGCTTTCCGCCCGTCGCGTCGGACCTGCCGGCAAAGCCTACGGGCTCGACATGACCGATGAAATGCTGGCCCTTGCGCGTGCCAACCAACGCAAAGCCGGCGTCTCGAACGTCGAGTTCCTGAAAGGCGAGATCGAAAACATCCCGCTGCCGGACAACTCCGTCGATGTGATCATCTCCAATTGCGTGATCAATCTCTCGGGCGACAAGGATAAAGTGTTGCGCGAGGCCTTCCGCGTGCTCAAGCCGGGCGGGCGATTCGCCGTTTCCGACGTGGTGGTGCGCGGCGAAGTGCCGGCCGAGATCCGGCGCAGCATCGAGTTGTGGGTCGGCTGCGTGGCCGGCGCGCTCGAAGATACCGAGTACCAGAGTAAACTGGAGGCGGCGGGCTTCGAGAGCATCGGCATCGAGCCGACGCGCATCCATACCGTCGAAGATGCCAGGCAGTTCCTGGCCGGCCAGGGCTTCGACGTCGACCGCATCGCGGCACAGGTCGATGGCAAGTTCATCAGCGCATTCATCCGCGCCGTGAAGCCTACGCAAAAGGAGTGCTGTGCACCGTCGTGCTGCGGCTGAGGCCCCCGGCCTCGGACTTTTCGAGCGCTATCTGTCCCTATGGGTGGCCGCCTGCATGGGGGCCGGCATCGCAATCGGCAAGCTGCTGCCCGGTTTCGTCGCCGGCCTGCGGGGAATCCAGTTCACGCCCGGCAGTCAAATCAATGTGCCGATCGCTATTCTCATCTGGCTGATGATCACGCCCATGATGATGAAGGTGGATTTCTCGGCCGTGAAGAATGTGGGACGCCGGCCCGCGGGCCTGTTCGTCACCCTGCTGGTGAATTGGATCGTCAAGCCTTTTTCCATGGCGCTGCTGGCCTGGATCTTTTTCCGTATCGTCTTCGCGGCCTTCATCACCCCGGCCGAAGCGGACCAGTACATCGCCGGCTGCATCATCCTGGCGGCGGCGCCTTGCACCGCGATGGTATTCGTGTGGAGTCATCTCACCAGAGGCGATCCGGCCTATACGCTGGTGCAGGTCTCGGTCAACGACCTCATCATGCTCCTGTTGTTTGTCCCGATCGTGCAATTCCTGGTACGCGGCGCGTCGACCCTCACCGTGCCGTTCGGCGTTTTGCTGACCTCGGTGGTGGTCTTCATCGTAGTGCCGCTGGTCGCGGGCGCATCCTTGCGCGCCTGGCTGGTTCGCAGACGCGGACAGGCGTGGTTTGAAGGAACCTTGCTGCCTAAATTCGCGCCGGTCACCATGGCGGCCCTGCTAGCCACGCTGGTGCTGATCTTCGCCTTTCAAGCCGACAACATTACCGGCCGCTTTTTCCATGTGCTGTTGATCGCCGTACCCATTACCTTGCAGGTTTATCTCAATGCCAGCCTCGCCTACGGCCTCATGAAACTGTTCAAGGTCGAGCATTCCGTGGCGGCGCCCGGCGCGTTGATCGGCGCCTCCAACTTCTTCGAGCTGGCCGTGGCCACCGCGATCGCCCTCTTCGGGCCGGAATCCGGCGCGGCGCTGGCTACCGTGGTCGGCGTACTGGTGGAAGTGCCGGTGATGCTTTCGGTCTGCGCAGCGTGCAACCGCACCCGCCATTGGTTCCCCGCTCCCTTGGAAAGCAAGGCATGAAGGCGCGCGTCCTCATTCTCTGCACCGGCAATTCCGCCCGCAGCCAGATGGCCGAGGGATTGCTCCGTCACGACGCAGGCGATCGCTTCGACGTGGAAAGCGCCGGCACGCATCCCAGCCGCGTCCGGCCGGAAGCCATCGCGGTGATGCGGGAGGTTGGCATCGATATCGCGGGCCATCGCTCTAAGCCAGTGGACGAGTTCGCCGGGCAGCAGTTCGACTACGTGTTGACCGTCTGCGACAACGCGCGCGAGAGCTGTCCGATCTATCCCGGCCACGCGAACCGGTTGCATCACCGCTTTGACGACCCGGCCGCTGTCGAGGGTGATGAGGAGCAGCGGCTCGCGGCGTTCCGGCGGGTACGCGATGAAATTCGCGATTACTTGCGAGGGTTTCCACCGGCGTCGCAAGCCACCCGGAAGCCATAATCCGCGTAACAGAACTCGGGCGGGATGCTGCTCCGGGCTGCGCAGCGCGCAATCTTGATCTGGTGCCGCCAAGCGCCTCCGCGCGAAGCCCGCCGCGTGCCCGTCGCCGGTCCCTGCGGGTTGTCGGCCGGCGAAACCGAATAATACCCAGGGTCATACCAGTCGGAACACCATTCGTGAACGTTCTCGCACATATCGTAAAGGCCGAACGCGTTGGGCGCGGCGGTGCCCACCGGCTCGGGCCCGTGCGCCCAGCGCGTGCTGTAACCAACGCGCTCGAACACCGGCTCATTGCCCCAAGGAAAAAGCTGCTGCTCCAACCCGCCACGCGCCGCGAATTCCCACTCGGCCTCGGTAGGCAACCGGAAAGCTGAAAGCTGATCGCTGAAAGCTGACAGCTTCTCAAGCCATTCGCAATACGCCACCGCATCGAACCAGCTCACGCCCACCACGGGTTGCGCCGGATCGGCAAACTCCGGCTGCATGCGGAACGGCGGCATCGCGCGCCCGGTAGCGTGGCGGAACTCGTCGTACTCGGCGTTGGTTACCTGGCAGATGCCAAGGCGAAACGGCGCGACCGATACGCGATGCACGGGCTGCTCGTCATCGCGCCCATCCGCCTGGCCCATCGGAAACTCGCCGCCCGGAATGAGTACCAGTTCCGGCGTCACGAGCGGGCCTTCTTGCGCCCCTTGCGCGCGGGCTCCGGCTCGACAATCGAGAACTGCAGCTTGCGCTCCGCCGCGTCCACGCGATCGAGCGACACGCGCACCTTATCGCCGATCGAAAACTCGCGGCGGGTGCGCTGCCCGACGATCTTGCGCACATTCTCGTGATACGTGTAGCGGTCGCCGGGCAGCGTGTCCATGGGCACCAGTCCCTCGATGAACATCTCCTCCAACTCCACGAACAGGCCGTACTTGGTGGCGCTGATCGCCAGCGCGCCGAACTCCTCGCCCAGGTGCGCTTCCATGAATTTGACCTTCTTCCATTCCACCAGTTCGCGCTCGGCATCCGCGGCGCGCCGCTCCGATTGGGAGCAGTCTTCGGCGACGGCGCGCAGTTCGGGCTCGGGCAGGCCGGCCTTCTGTTGCAGGGCGGCCTTCAGCAGGCGGTGTATGATCAAATCGGGATAGCGGCGGATGGGCGACGTAAAGTGCGTGTAGGCGTCCGCGGCCAGCGCGAAGTGGCCGGCGTTATCGGTGCTGTAGCGCGCTTGCTTCAGCGATCGCAGCATCAGGTAGCTGAGAATGCGTTCCTCGGGCTTGCCCTCGATCTTGGCCACCAGCCTCTGATAATTCCGCGACGATATGCTGGAGGACTTCTCCGCCACTACGATATCTTTCCGCACCTTGCACCCGTCGCGCCGATGGTCGGTGTAGCCGAATTTCTTCACCGGAATCGCGCCCACCCCCAGCGAGTAGCCAAAGTGCGCCGCCACTTCTTCGAATTCCATCACGCGCTTCGGATCCGGCAACTCATGAATGCGGTAAATGGAACCCTCCAGCGTTGCGCCCAGATGCGAGGCCACGGCTTCATTCGCCGCCAGCATGAATTCTTCGATGAGCCTGTGGGCGATATTGCGCGGCGCGCGAATGACGCCGGTCATCTCGCCGAACTCGTCGAACTCGATAAGCGGCTCGGGCAAATCGAAATCGATGGAGCCGCGCCGCACGCGCTTGCGGTTCAGGATGAGCGCCAGCTCCTGCATCAGCTCGAAGCGCGCCACCAGCGGCGCGTAGCGGGCGCGCAGTGCGGCGTCGCCTTGCAGCAGCAGGTGCACGTCGGTGTAGGTCATGCGCTCGGCGCTCCGGATCACGCCAGCCGTGAACTGCTGGCTGACGCGGTCGCCCTGGTGATCGAACTCCATCAGCGCGGAGAGTACCAGCCGGTCCACCTGCGGCTTGAGCGAGCAGATGTTGGTGGAAAGCTCGAAGGGCAGCATGGGCACGGCCCGGTCCGGGAAGTAGACACTGGTGCCGCGCAGGCGGGCCTCCGCGTCGATGGGCGTGCCGGGGCGCACGTAATGGCTGACGTCGGCGATGTGGACGTGCAGCGCGTAGTTGCCATTGGGCAAGCGGTCGGCCCACACCGCATCGTCGAAATCGCGCGCCGTTTCGCCGTCGATGGTGACGATGTCGAAAGCGCGGAAATCCTGCCGCCCTTCCAGTTCCGAGGCGGCTATTGCATCCGGAACCCGCTCGGCCTGCTCCACCACTTCGGGCGGAAACTGGTGGGGCAGGTGATGCTTGCGGATGACGATCTCGACGTCGATGCCGAAGTCGTCCGGATGCCCCAGAATCTCGACGACGCGTCCCGCGGCGTGCCCGCCTTCCTCGGGGAATTCAAGCAATTCCACGTCGACGATCAGGCCGTCGAGATCGGCGGGATCCGCGACCTGGATCGGCGCCGCGCCGATGCGGTCGATCTGGCGCACGCCGGCGGGAATCTCCATGCCTTCCGGAATGTCGATCCACTGCTGAATCCGCCCGTCCTGCGGCACCACGTAATTGCCGTGGCGGCCCACGCGAAACTCGCCTACTACCGTGGGATGCGCGCGCTTCAACACTTTGACGATCTCGCCATCGGCGCGGCCATCGGATTCGATGCGCGCGATGCGCACCAGCACGCGGTCGCCATGCATGGCCTTGCGCGCGGAATCGGAGGGAATGTAGACGTCTCCCTGGACGCCCTCGACCGGCCGCTCGGAGATCAGGAAGCCGTAGCCGTCGCGATGCATGTTGATGCGGCCGATGGCGTATTCGCGGGTGCGCGCGGTCGCCACGTAGTGGCCGGGCCGGGGCTCCACCAGATCGCCGCGCGCCAGCAGTCGGGCGAGCGATAGGTCCAACTCCGCGCGGGTTGCGCCTTTGCCGCCAAGCTCGCGCACCAGTTGCTTGAAATTGGCCTTGGCGTGCGGCAAGCGTGTGATGTGGTCGAGCAGCGCCGCATCGGTCATAGATTGATTGTATTCGGTGGGGCAGGCCCTCGGCCTGCGCGGGACTCTCAGTCCCGCCTCTCAGCGGTACTCGATCGTAATCCTGGACGACGCGTGGGCCTGGGAGGCTAGGGCATCGGGGGTGACGTTCTGTTCCACGCGCGAAAACACCAGCAACAGTTCCACTTGAGCCGGCACGTCCGACTGGAAGCCGCCGATTGATGGCAACTCGTAATGTTGGGCCTTCTCGACGCTCCGGCCTTCCACGAGGCTCCAGGCGGCAGTTTCCTCGTGCCGCAACAGGTAGATGTATCCGGCCTCGTTGGGATCGACCCGCAGGCGTACCGAATCGCCGGCGTGGAACACGGCGCCGGAGGGCACGGGCGAGTATCCGCCGTCGGCGTTCTTCAGCAGCAGAGTGTACCCGACCGCCAGATTGGCAGCCGCAGAGGGTGTTGCCTTGGCCTTCTTCAACGAAATCATCGGCGCCCCGCTACGCGCAATGAAGCTGCGGGCCGGCATTGCCGCCGCTTGCATCATTGCACGTGTGGCTCCCGCTGCACCGGCCGGTGCGTAGCCGCCGACGGCCGCCGTGCCCACACGAGGGAGCAACGGCGCGGCGGGCCGGGTCGCGGGCAGGGCAGGAGGCGTGGGCAATGGCGCAGATGGTTCCGACGCGCGCGCGGGCGGTGGGCGGAACAGCTTCCGCTGCACACTGCGGGGCCGCGCAGCGCTCAGCGGCGCCGCAAGGGGCGGTGCGGGTTGCCTGACAAGCGCATCCGCCACCAGCACCTCGCGGTGCGCGAGAGGCCTGGTCCACCACAGCGCGAGTCCACCCCCGATCAGCACGGCCAGCATGCCTCCCGCCATCGCCAAAGCCGCGGGTTGAGGCAGCCAACGCCACGCCCGTCGAGCGAACGGTTCACGCGCCGGACCCAAAGCCGCGATCAGTTGCTCGCGCGCGGACACATCCTGCAGCACATCGCGCAGCGCCTGCTCCTTCGCCAGCGCGTCGAACAATTCCTGATCTTCGAGCGCGGCCTCGAACAATGCGCTCCGCTCCGCCGCGCTGAGAGTATCGGTAGCGTAGCCGCCCAGCAGCTTTTGGATTTCCTCGCGGCTCATCTCTTGCCCGCCTCCCAGTCTCCGCCCATCAGGTCGAGCAACTGCTGGCGGCAGCGATAGTCCCAGGTGTAGACGGTATTGATCGACTGGGCGCCCATGCGCTTCTGAATCTCGCCGAAGTTCTTGCCCTGCAATTTCAGGCGCAGCAATTCGCGGCAGCGATCGCCCAACTGTCCCACGGCTTGCGTCAGGCGTTCCAGCATGAGCTTGCGCTCTACCAGCGCTGCCGGGTTGGCTTCCGGATCGGGCAACTGAATGTCGGCGATGGAAACCTGCGTGTACTCCCCATGACGTTGCGACTTGCGGCGCAGGCTCATGATCTTGAACCTCGCGATCTGAAGAGCCAGGGGAACGAGTTCCTCCAATCGTTCCACGCGATGGTATTTCTCATGCAAGAGGATCAACACCTCTTGCGCCACGTCTTCGGCGATATCCCCCTGTATATGAGATGCCGCGAAGGCCACGATCCTTTCACGCAGCTTGAGAAGGATCTGCTCTCGTTCCACGCCTGTTCACCGGATGATGCACTCATCATAAACTATTGGTTTGATGCGTGCGACCTGGCTCACCCTTCCGCTGCTGTTTGCGCCCGCCCTGGCGACCGCCGCGTCCACGGGCTTCTCCATCACCAACCTGGCGCCCGCCAGCAACCTGCTGCCGCCGGGGACCGATAGCGTGACGGTTTCCTTCACCACCAGCGAGGCGACCACCTGCGGCTGGTCTTTGATCTTCGGCACGCCGTTCAGCTCCATGACGCCTTTCGAAGCGCAGCCCGCAGCATCGCACCAGGGCTTGGTAACCGGCCTCTCCACCGACACGCGCGTCGTCAACGTAGTCTATATCCAATGCGCCGCCGATCCCACGGTTACCGGCTATCTGCAGTATCGCGATGTGCCCGCGCGCAATGGAAACTTCCCGCGGATCGGCAGCATCTGGGTCGGCTGGTACGTGTGGGCCACGGTGCCGGCCCAGGCGGAGAAGATCCAGTTGTTTCTCGGGGCGGGCATCGATGCCGCCGACACGGCCACCATCCGAAACGCGGAACCCAGCCTCATCATGATGCCGAGCTTCAACGCGACTTCCCAAACCGACCCCACGCAGGTTTTTCCCGACGACTATTACTTGTACGACGTGAATGGCAACAAGATTCAGAACTGGCCCACGCCGGGCAGTTACCTGCTGAACCTGACCAAGCCCGAAGTCGCGACATTCCTGGCTAACGAGGCCTACCAGTATCTGGTCACGAACAGCCTGGCCTACGATGGCATCTTCTGGGATAACGTTTACCTGTCGATTTCCTGGTACACCACCGACGTATTCGGAAACCCGGTTCAGATCGACGCCAACGGCGACGGCATCCCGGACGACCCGGCCACCCTGGATGCGGCCTGGCGCGCGGGAGTCGAGTTGGAATTCCAGACCTTCCGCCAGCTCGCGCCAAACGCCTACATGTCCGGGCACCTGGGCCAGATCCCGCCCGACCCCGGCGAACTGGCCGTTTTCAACGGCGACAGCCTGGTGTTCGACGCGGTGAATGTGCGGGAAGGCGTGCTGCCCTTCAGCTCGCTCTGGCAGACATACAACGAGTGGTTCAGCGCCGGCCGGCAACCGGCCATCGCCATGGTGCAGTCGTCGCCGCCGAATCAGATCGCCTACGGCTACGGGTTCAATCCGCAGCAGACCATGTTGCCGTCCACCTTGGCCTTCGCCCAGAGTTGGTACCCCAACGTGCGCTTCGGACTGGCGCTGGCGCTGATGAACGACGGCTTCTTCACCTTCGACCTCGGCGACACGGGCGGAGATGTGAACTGGTGGTACGACGAATACGATTTCCCGCTGGGCGTCCCCACGGGGCCTTACACGCAATTGAACCCGGCCAGCGGCCCCAATCTGATTTCGAACGGCGGATTCGAACAGGGTCTCACCGGATGGACTTTTTGGGTCGATAACGACGGTCAAGCCAGCGCGACAGATGCAACCGACTCTACCGTCGCGGCCGTGGGTGACCAGTCCGCACTGATCGGCGTCGCCTCGGCTGCCACCGCGGACTGGCACATCAGTCTGTCGCAATGGAACCTTGCTTTCACCGCCGGGACCGCTTATCAGCTTCAGTTTTGGGCACGCGCCAGTGTGCCGGACACTATCTCGGTGGATGCCGAAGGCGGACCTCCGAATTACCCGAGCTATGGCCTCTACACCCAACTCAATCTCACCACTACCTGGCAACTTTACACGCTCTCGTTCCAGGCGCCTACCACCGCCAATGACGGCATCCTCCAGTTCAACGTGGGTGCCCAAGCCGCCAACGTCTGGATAGACGGCGTGCAGCTTAACGCGGTCCCGCCGGGCGTCTATCGCCGCGATTACACGCTGGGAACCGTGCTGCTGAATGGATCGGCCTCGCCGCAGACCGTCGCGCCCGGCCCCGGCTTCCAGCGATTCACCGGAACGCAGGCGCCGCGCTATCAGTACATCGTGGACGATGCGAGCGCAGCTTTCGCGGCCACGGGCGCATGGTACAGCGCCACCTACAACTCAGGCGGCGGAACTGCCAGCGGCGAGACGGTCAACGGCCCCTACTATCACGCCTGGGGCGCCACCTGCCATGAACTGGACTCCGGTCCTGGCAGCGCCGTCTGGAATCTCGGCATCACCCAGGACGGGACTTACACCCTGGAAGTCTGGCTGCCCGCCGCGCCATCGGCCGCCAGTTGGACGAAGAGCGCAGTCTATGAAGTGCTGGCCAACGGCGCGGTCGTCTTTTCAACCACCCTCGATCAGTCGAGCGCCAGCGCCGGGGACCAGTGGCACATGCTTGCGCCTTCGCTGAATCTGACGGCCTTGAGTTCGCCGGCTCTGCGCGTGAGCAACGGCGGTTCCGGCCCGCTGATCGCCGACGCAGTGTACGTCTACTCGGCAGCGCTTTATAACGATGGCTCGGCGGCGCCCTCGGTCACGCTCGCGCCGATGGACGGAATCCTCCTCCAGCGCGCGCAGCCCGTCGCCGCGCCCGCATCGCGCGTGAATGGGGTGACGGACGCCGCCAGCTACGGCGCCGCCATCGCGCCCGCCGAATGGGTTTCCGTCTTCGGCACGGGATTCAGCACGGGCTCGCAGATCTGGACCGCGGCGGATTTCGTAAATGGCCAGTTGCCCACAGCGCTCGGCGGTGTGTCGGTGGCCATCGATGGACAGCCGGCCTACATCTCTTACGTGAGTCCGGGGCAGATCAACGCACTCATGACGGCGGACGCGACGATTGGCCCCGTGACTGTCCAAGTGACGACGCCGCAAGGGCAGAGCTATCCGGGGACGGTCATGCTGCAGAGGCTCGCTCCGGAGTTGTTCACCTGGGCGCAAGGCAGCGTGACCTACGCCGCCGCCGAGCACGCCAATGGCGCGCTGATTGGGCCGGCCGGCTCGTTGCAACCGGCCTCCGCAGGCGAAGTCATTGAGTTGTACGGTACAGGTCTCGGCCTTACGTCGCCGCAGATACCCGTGTCGCAAGCGGCGTTTCCGCCCGCGATTCTGACGGCGCCGGTGAGCGTGACGATCGGCGGCGTGGCGGCGCAGGTGAAGTGGGCGGGGCTGATCGGGCCGGGCTTGTATCAGGTCAATGTGCAGGTCCCCAGCGTGGCGGCCGGCGACCAGCCGGTGACGATGTCCATCGCCGGCTTTCAGAGCGCCGCGGGGGTGTATGTGGCGGTGGGAGGGAGTTGATCTTGTCGGCGATGAAGATTTCGATACTTGACGATTATCACGATACTCTGCGCACGCTTTCCTGTTTTCAAAAGCTGGCCGGCCACGGTGTCACCGTATGGAATGACCACGTGCAGGATCTGGATACCCTTGTGGAGCGCCTGAAGGATACAGAAGCGCTCGTGCTGATTCGCGAGCGGACCCAGATTCGCGCTCCTCTTCTCGAGCGGCTGCCCAAATTGAAGCTCATCAGCCAACGCAGCGTTTACCCGCACATCGATATCGCGGCCTGCACGCGGCTGGGCGTGATGGTGTGCTCGGGCCTGCATCCCGGCACACTTTCTTATGCCACGGCCGAACTGACCTGGGGGCTGATTCTCGCCGCGATGCGCCAGATCCCGCAACAGGTGGCCGCGCTCAAGGCCGGGAACTGGCAGATCGGCGTGGGCCACAGCCTCCGCGAAAAGACGCTGGGGATCTACGGTTACGGCCGCATCGGAAGCGTGGTCGCGGGCTGGGGCAAGGCATTCGGCATGCAGGTGGTAGTCTGGGCGCGCGAAGCCTCGCTCGCGAAAGCGCGGGCCGACGGCTGCACCGCGGCGCGCAGCAAGCAGGAGTTTTTCGAGGAGTGCGACGTCATCTCCCTGCACATGCGCCTGGTGGAGGCCACTCGCGGCATCGTGACCGCGGCCGACCTCGCCCGTATGAAGCCCACGTCCCTCATCGTGAATACCAGCCGTGCGGGCCTCATCGAACCCGGCGCGCTGGTCGCCGCCTTGCAAGCGGGACGCCCGGGAATGGCCGCGGTCGATGTCTACGAAGAAGAGCCCGTTCCGCACACCGGCCATCCGCTGCTGGCGATGGAAAACGTCATATGTACGCCGCACATCGGGTACGTCACCCGCGAAGAGTACGAGATTCAATTCGCCGACATCTTCGACCAGATCGACGCATATTGCGCCGGCCAGCCGATCAATGTGGTGAATCCCGAAGTGCTGCGCAAAAGCTAATAAGCGCCCAGCGTGACGCGCAGCACTTGCGGCGCCGCAGTGAAGTTGAGGCCCCAGTCCGTCTGATCGCCATTCCAGATCCGGATGGACTTGCCTTCCTCCACACGCAGGTACTCGCGCTGCTTGCCCGATGACGCATCGCTTAACTGGAAATCGACGCGGCAAAACAATCCAGCCACCAGGAATTGGTTGTCGGCGAGTTGTGCGACCAGCGCGCGGCCGATGGGTTCCGGATTTCCCCTCGGGTTGTTTCCGAAGCCGAACTGCGGCAGGCCATAGGAAACCACGGCTTTCCAGACTCCGAACGCCAGCGTTTGCGAATGCTCGTCCTTTTCTTCCACGGCGGTCTGCAGCTTGCCTTCGAAATTGAGACGGGCGATCTCGCGCATTATGGGGCCGATCAGCGTGTAGTTTAGGGCGAACGGAGCCAGGGACTCTTCGTCCAATCGCGCGGCGCCCAGCGGCGCGTTCGAGTAGCCGGTGTAGTCGATGCCGAAGGGCGCGTAGCCGGTCGCCCCATGGCCCAGCGCGGCGAAGAAGAATCGCGCGGACGCCGGAGAGTCGCCGGTTTCCGGCACGAACAGCGGATTGTCCGGCCGGCGATAGAGTTCGAGCGCCTTCAGATAGCGGGCCGGATCGTCCTGGTAAATATCGGGCGCCAGCACATCGAGCGCCGGGGCCGCGGCTTTCCAGATCGGGAGCACGTTGTCGGTGGGGCCGCCGCTTTCATAGCTTCCGGGCGGGCCAGGGTGCAAGGGGTCACGTAGGGCGGCGTTGGCGTAGAGCGGCAGGGGATACTCCGCCTTCCCCGCGGCAGCCACCTGCCCGATGAAGTGCGCCACCGACCAGGCGTGAAAGAACTCGTCGGCATCCGCGCCGAAAACCTCGGACCACGTCGCGGACGGACTACCGGGGTGCTTGTCGAGCGCGGCCAGCAGTTCAGCCGGCACGGGACCTTCGAAGGCCTTTTGCGCGTCGGGAGAATGGTCGCGCACGCTGCCATAGGTGCCCGCTTCATTTTCGACTTGAACCATGATGACGGTGCGGTGCGGATCGGTCGCCTTCAAGTGCCGCATGAGCGCGGCGAAGGCGTGCTTATCGGCCGCCAGCGTGGCCGGGGCGTGCGGCGATGGCGAATCCACCAGGCGGCCATTTGCGCCAATCATGCGCGGGTAGCGCTCGGGATCGCGCTTCATCCAGAGCGGCATGTAGTGCGAACTGGCATTTTTCCAGGTGCCGAACCAGAGCAGGACCAGCCGCACATGATGCTCGCGGGCCTGGCCCAGGATTGTATCGACCGTCGAATAGTCGAACCGGCCCGGCTCCGGCTCGAACTGTTCCCAGTAGACCGGTATCTCGACCGTGTTGGCCTGCAAATACTCGATGGCGGGCCAGACTTTCGGCAGCACGGCCGGCCACGCGCTGGAGTTGTTGACCTGCGCGCCCAGGATCAAGTAGGGCGCGCCGTCTACGAGCAAGGCATAGCGACCTTCTTTTTGAACGATGCGCGGAAGCGACAGCGGGTCCGTCTGGGCGAACATGCCGGCAACTGCGGAGAGGAGGACGAGGAACGGTTTCATGAGGTGTGGCTCAATCGCTCATCATAGTCCGGTGCCTTGTCGTCTGCGCACCGTGCTCGAACTCGGCAGGCCACGAAAAACGATGGCCTGCCCCACAGCTAAGGCCCCCGACCCCCGGCCAGTGCTATCCTCGGAACAAGGCGCACCTATGGGCTTCCGCAGAGCGGTGTATGGAGCGGGATTGGGTGTCGCCTCCCTCGCCGCGCTGTTCGCTTTCCAGCGCCCATTCCGTCAATTCCCAGGCGTCGAATACGAGAACTTCGAAGTCCCCCAGGATTGGAACCAGCCCGCCGAATGGGCCTTCGCCCGCCTGATGTACCCGCCCGGTCCCAACGATGGCTACGCCGGCCGATTCGACGGCGACTGGCGCCAAGGCCTCTCGCTCTGGACCCAGGATTACCCCCGCGCCGACCGCCACTTCTCCCAGGCTCTCCGCCGCCTGACCCGCATCCAGGTGCGCTCCGTGGAGCAGCCCGTCAACCTCGACGAAGGCGATGCCTACGATTGGCCCTGGCTCTACGCCGTCCAGGTTGGCGAATGGGGCCTCACCGACGCCCAAGCCAAGGAGATGCGCGAATACCTGTTGCGGGGCGGTTTCTTCGTGGCCGACGACTTCCACGGCAACTTCGAGTGGGAGATGTTCCAGCAGCGTATCCAGCGCGTCTTCCCCGATCGTCCCATCGTCGACATCGAGGATACCGACGCCATCTTCCACACCGTCTACGATCTCGCGGACCGCTACCAGGTGCCCGGCGAGGCGCATCTGCGAGCGGGATACAAAAGCAACAACGGGGCCGGCGCGCGGGGCGCGCACTGGCGCGGCATTTACGACGACCAGGGCCGCATCATGGTGGCCATTTCCTACAACTCCGACCTCGGCGACGCCTGGGAGTGGGCCGACGCACCCCACTATCCGGAAAAGTTCTCCGCGCTGGCCATCCGCATCGGAGTGAACTACGTGGTCTACGCCATGACCCATTGACGCACACGCACCACTGTCCGAGCCCCTGGTGTACACTGCAAGACAAGGAGTTTTCCCCAATGCGCACGCTCGCTGCTGTCCTGCTCGTCGCCGCTTGCCCGGTTCTTTTTGCTCAATCTCCCCTCGCGCTTCCCGGCTGTGAAGCCCGGCCGGAGGTCCGGCAGGTGATCGACGACAAGCTTTCCAACAAGGTGCTGGAAAACATGAAGTTCACCGATCAGGTTGCGCTCAAGCGCCAGGTGCTCGAGGATCTGATCGCAAAGTATCCGCGCGAACTGGAACCGTACCGTCAGTTGATCCAGTACACGCGCTGGAACGCCCCGGAAGCCTATGCGGCTCTGTCCGAACGCTACGTCAGCGAGGCCGATCAACACCCGGACGATCCATTGGCGCTCTATCTCGCGGCCACTGTCCTGGCCGGCAAAGACACGCCGCGCCGTATTCAGTTATTGGAACAAGCTCGCTCCAAGGCGCCGGATTTCGCCTGGCCCGACGCTTTGCTCGCCGGCATCCACAGCACGGGAAAACTGGCCGACAAGAAGAAAGCGGCCCTGGAGATAGCCGCGTTCTTCACCGCGTGCCCCGCCTCGACCGACTCGGCGGCACAGTGGAACTTGAGCCGGGCCGGCACCCCGGAACTGCAGGCGCGCGTCGCCGCCGCCTTGCGCGCGCGGCTGGCCCAAGAGACCAACCCAAAACGTCTGAAGGACTACGCCACGTTATGGGGTCTGGAGTTCCGCTCTCATCCGACGCCGGAACACGACGCACTACGGAAGCAGGTAGCCGAAGACCTGAAGCGCCTCGAATCGATGAATCCAAAATCCGACGCGGAGTGGCTCGCCTTCCTGAAAGACGGCTACAAGCAGAGCGGCGCCTCGGCCGAAACGGTGACGGCCATGGAAGAACGCGTCATCCAGGCGTTTCCGCATTCCGAGGAAGCCTTCAGCATCGTCGCCGAGCGATGGAAGAAGACCCACAAAGAGCCCGAGGATCAGAAGGACGCCGCAGCTTGGAAGAAGTACGATGCCGAACACTATGCCGCGGTTAAGAGTTCCATTGCCCGGTTCACCGAATACCGATTCCTGCAGCACATCAACTGGTTCTATTTGATTTCCGACGACCCGGATATACCTGAGAAGGACGGTCTGGCCGCCCTGGACGACTACCTGACGGAGAGCACCGTTTACCAGCATCCTGGACCTTGGGATTATCTCAACGCGGCCGACTTCCTGGTGGACCACAAATGGCAGCCCGAGCGCGCCATCGAACTGGCGCGCCAGGGCGAAAAGGCGGCCGCCGTGCAACGCGAGATCAATCGCGACGACAACCTCACGGCGGATGACGCCAAGGATCGCAAGGAGCAGGAGATCTATCTCGACCACGAACTGGCGGGAGCGATCCTGCGCGCCGCGAAGCTCGCTGGAAAACACGGGGAGGCCGAACGCATCAAGGCATCCATCGAAACGCCGCCGCCCGACGACGTCAAAGTCGTGTCAAGTTACTGGCAGAATCGCGCCCGTCTGGCGGCGCTCGAAGGCCGCAAAGCCGATGCCCTGGCCTTCTACCAGCAAGCCCTCTTCACGCGGCAGCGGACTCCGGAAGCGTATCACGGCAGGCTCAAGGACGATCTGCTGGACGAAGCCGGCGCCGTGTGGAAGGACACCGGCGGCACCGAAGTGGCCTGGAATATCTGGAAGACGCCGCCCGCCGGCAAAGCGCAGGAACTGGCCGAGGGCCGCTGGGAGAAAGCCACCAAAAGCATGCCCGCCTTTGAACTGGCGGACCTCGCCGGCAAGACGTGGCGGCTGAAGAGTCTCGAAGGGAAATCGGTGCTCATCAATGTTTGGGCCACCTGGTGCGGTCCCTGCCAGGGCGAACTGCCCAAGCTGCAGAAGCTGTATGAGAAGGTGAAGGACAGATCCGACCTCCAGATCGTAACACTGGACATTGACGAGGATCTCGGCCTGGTCGCGCCCTTCGTGAAAGAGAAAGGCTTCACCTTCCCGGTGCTGCCGGCTTACAGTTTCGTGTTGTCGCTGCTCGATTCCGTGGCCATCCCGCAGAACTGGATTCTGGATCCGAAAGGCGCATGGCGATTGACCCAGATGGGCTATGACGCCTCGGATGCGCAGTGGGCCGACACTATGATCGGCAAGCTGCAATCGGTAAAGATGGAGTAGCGGACTGATGCGTGCCCTCGCCGCGATCTTGCTGATGGCCGCCGCGCCGACCCTGTTTGCCCAATCGTCCGCGGCTTTGCCTGGCTGCGAGCCGCCGCCCGAAGTTCGCCGGGTTCTGGATGAGCGGCTCTCCGAAAAGGCTCTCCAGGAGATGAAGTTCACCGCACGCGTAGCGTTCCGCCGGCAGGTGCTCGAAGACCTGATCGCGAAATACCCGCGCGAAGTGGAGCCTTACCGCCGGCTGATCCAGGCTACCAAACAGGAAGAGACGGACCGTTATCCGGCGCTGGTGGATCGCTATCAAAGGCAGGCCGAGCAGCATCCGGACGATCCGCTGGCGCTGTACCTTGCGGGATTGGTATTGTCCGGCAAGGACACTCCGCGGAGTATTCGTTTCCTGGAGCGAGCGCAATCGCAGGCCAACGGCTTCGCATGGCCGGCGCTGGAACTGGCCCATATCTATTCGCCGGGTACCAAGCGCGTGGATAAGGGCAAAGCGGGCGAATACGTCGCCGCATTCTTTGCCGCCTGCCCATCGTCGGTCGATGCCGATGCCCAACGCCGATTGGATCGCGCGGGTTCGAGCGAACTCCAGACGCGCGTGGCTGCGGCTCTGCGCACGCGGCTCGCCGCGGAAACAGATCCGAAGCGGCTGCAGGATTACAAGACTTTGTGGGGCCTGGAATTCCGTACGCGCCCGCCGCAAGAGCATGACGCTCTGCGCAAGCAGGTGGCCGCCGATCTTCAGCGCATCGAATCGTTGGTACCCGAACACAATGCAGAATGGCTGCTATTCCTTAGAGACGGCTACAAGCAGAGCGGCGCTTCGCCCGAAACCGTGACAGCTATGGAAGACCGCCTCATCCAGGCGTTCCCGCATTCCGATGAAGCTTACCAGATCGTGAGCGATCGCTGGGATAAGGTGCATAAGAAACCGGAAGACCAGAACGACAAGGCAGCCTGGGCCAAATACCATCGCGAGTACAGAGAGGCGGTCAAAGGTTGGATCGCCCGGTTTACCGATTCTCCTGAATTGCAGCACGAAGAGTTGTTCCAGACGCTCTGGTTCGATCCCGATGTGACTCCCGAAGAGGGCCTGCACGACATAAATGATTACCTCACTTATATCGCCGACTACGAACGGCCCGAGTTAAGCAACTATCGCATAGCAGCGGTGATTCTGCTGGATCGCAACTGGCAGCCGCAGCGGATATTCGATCTGTTGCGAAACGCGGACAAGCTGATGGACCAGTGGCATGCGCGAATGATCGGCGACAATCAATCGGCCGAGGAAGAGGACCTTTGGGCTTTTAATGAAATGCTGCGGCGGCAGGACGCCGCCGGATGCGTGCTGGCTGCGGCTAGGCTTGCGGAGCAGCCGCAACAGGCCGAGCGGGTGAAAGCATTTGTCGAGCGCGATCTTCCCCCAAAAACCTGGCCCCGGCTCGAGGAGGTATACTGGCACGATCGCGGCCGCCTGGCGGCGCTCGAAGGGCGCAAAGCCGATGCGTTGACCTATTACCAGAAAGCCCTTCAGATACGTAAGCATCCGCCTGACGCGTACGAAGGGTACGTGTTCGATGACCTGGAGAAGGAGGCGCGCGCGCTGTGGAAACAATTGGGCGGGACCGAGACTGCATGGAACCTCTGGAGCAAACCGCCCGCCGCAAAGATCCAAGAGTTAGCCGAGAGCGGATGGAAGAAGCCTACGAAGGCTATGCCCGCGTTCGAGCTCGCGGATCTTTCCGGCAAAACCTGGCGTCTCAAGAATCTCGAAGGCCGGGCCGTCCTGATCAATGTCTGGGCCACCTGGTGCGGGCCTTGCAAAGCGGAATTGCCTCACCTGGAAAAACTGTACGAGAGGGTAAAGGACCGTTCCGATCTGCAGATCCTCACGCTCACCATCGACGAAGATCTCGGCGCAGTGGCTCCCTTCATGAAGGAGAAGGGCTACACCTTCCCCGTGCTACCGGCGAGCAGTTTCGTCACCGGCCTGCTCGACCTGGTAGCCATACCACAGAACTGGATCGTAGATGCAAAAGGCGAATGGCGCTGGACCGGCGCGCCGCCCGTGCCGGACGCCGAGTGGGAAGAAGCCATGCTCAAGCAACTCGAGTCGGCCAGGTAGCTGAACGCTGAAAGCTGAACGCTACCTATAGCAGCCCGAAAGTCAGATCCCTCGGCCGCGGCAGCAACTGCTCCAACTGCGCATCGAGCGCGATCACCGGGTCCGAGGAACGCAGCAAGTCCCCTATGGTCGCCTTCATTCCAACCGGATCGGCAAACGCCTGGATGATCAGCCTGTTCACCGGATAGAACCATTCGGCGCGATGGTCGCGCTGATAGCCGTTCTGCTGCAACCAGGCCAGCAGCGTGCGCAACAACAGATCGCGCTCCACGCCGTTGGGGGTCACTTCGAACAGGACGCCGTAGAACTGGCTCTTGGCTTGGAAGTACTCGACCGGGTCGTCGTCCTGCTTCCAATCGGCCAGCGCCGCCAGGTATTGCCGCAACCTGCCGCCCCATTCGCTGGTCGCCTTCTGCTCGGGGGTCAGGCCGAAACCATTCTTTCCCATGATCAGGCCTTCAAACTGTTCGGCAAGCTGCCGGCATTGTGGCGATTGGCATTCGCTCGCCGGCTGCGGCCCCCGCGCGGCCGCATCCGCGCACCGCGCACCGCCGAGTTGCCGCGCCTTGTACACGCCCCAGGCATCCTGCAGCGGCTGCGCATTGATCCGCCGGCGAACGCATTCCGCCGACAAGCTCCCAACGGCGGCATCCGCGTCGTCCGCAATGGTCGCGGAGAAGGAACGATCGTCGCCCGAGAGCTGAACGAGCGCGCCAGCGAAGGAATTCACCAACGCTTCGAACTGCGCCGGTTTCAGCGATGCGCCAACCAGCATGCGCGCGATGGGCGCTGCCTGGGCGGGCGAAGTCGCATCGGCGGCGTAGCGCTGCAGTAGATGGAACGGCTCGCCCTGGGCCGCCTCCTTGGCGCTGAATCCCCGCGCGGCCACTTCGCCCACAGTGGCATAGAAGATGGAGACGTCGTAAACCAGCGCGTCATCGCAAGTCAGGCGCGGAATGCGCGGCGCCGGCATGTCGCCCAACATCTCGCGCGCCTTCTTGAAGTCTACGGCGAGCATCGCATGCACGGCCTTGGATTGCAGGGTCAACGCGTCCAGTCCCTGCGCGTAGGCTTTGTCGAACAGGCTGCCAGGCCATCCTGTCACCTTGCGGCGGGCAAAGGGTTGCTGCGCCCCGGCCGCCAGGTGGAACGCATCTTGGAGGATCTCGCGTTTCCACGCCACGTCGGTCAGATTGGGCGCATCGGCAATCCGCAGCAGCGCGTCGGCGGCGAATTCGGGCGGCTGCCCACGCGCGAGATCGGCCAGATCCACCAGCGCGGGCGGACGCGTTGCGACGGACCCAGCGGCTGCCCCGCTCCCGGCCAGCCATGCGCATGCGAGGAAGCCAAGCCAGCCCATACGCGCCATGCTACGACTTCAAAGTCATGGTTTCCGGATCCCACTCGCAGACGCGCTGCTCGAAGTAACTGACGTTCGACAGCAGCGCCGGACCCGCGGCGCGGAATCCGAACACGGGATCTTCCACCACCGGCTTGCGGCTGCGCACCGCGGCGATGAAGTTGCGGTGGTGATCCAGATGATCGCTGTACCCACGCGGCGCCTGGAACTTGTCCTCCACATTCGGGCGCATGTTGTCGGCATTAGGGGCCTGTGCCGGATACTTCGCGTGGTATTCCTTCAGGAACGCTTCCTGCACCGCTTTGGGGAAGGTATCGATGGTGTAGCCGGGCTCGGTTTCGCGCGGCGTTTTGGACACCGTGACACCGTTGCCGATGGTCATTATGCCTTCCGAGCCCACGAAACGGAAGCCGGAATTATCGCCCGCGCCGGAAACGAAATTCACCCGCAGCGCCAGGTTGAATGCGGGGTTCCGGCCGCTGGCCGGGTAATCGTAGAGGCCCAGAAATACATCCGGCACGTCGCGGCCGTCTTTCCAGAAGCGCAACCCGCCGGTGGCGAACACGCGCGTGGGGCCGATGGCGCCGGTCACGAAATGCATGCCGCTGAACAAGTGAACGAAGAGGTCGCCGGCCACGCCGGTGCCGTAATCGCGATAGTTGCGCCAGCGGAACAGGCGCACCGGCTCGAACGGCACCTTCGGCGCGCGGCCCAGGAAGGTGTTCCAGTCGATATTCTCGGGCGTGGCATCCGGCGGGATGGAATACTGCCACGCGCCGATCGCGTCGTTGCGGTCCCACCACGCTTCCACCATGTTCAGCTCGCCGATGGCCCCCGCCTGCAGCAGTTCCTGCGCCTTCTTGTAAACGATGGAACTCACGCGCTGGCTGCCCACCTGCATGATGCGGCCAGTCTTCTTCTGCGTCTCTACGACGGCGCGCCCGTCGCCCACCTGCTGCACCATGGGCTTTTCGCAGTAGACATCCTTGCCGGCGTTCATGGCGTCAATGGAGATCTTGGCGTGCCAGTGGTCCGGCGTGCCGACGATCACCGCGTCGATATCCGGCCGCGCCAGTACCTCGCGATAATCGCGCGTGGTGAAAAGCTGCTTGCCCCAACGCTCCTTGGCGCGCGTGAGCCGCCCTTCGTAGATGTCGGAGACGGCCACCAACTCGACGCCCGGCACCTTCTGGGACGTCTCGGCGTCGCCGCTGCCCATGCCGCCCGCGCCGATCAGCGCTATGCGGACGCGGTCGTTGGCGGAGACCTTTTTCTCTCCTTCGTCTTGCGCGCTTAACGCGGACGCGGCCAGGCCCGCGACTGTGGATGCTTGCAGAAAGTGACGTCTAGTTGGCATGTTCCAGATCCATTGTACCCGGTACCAAGTAGTGGGGCCAGTTCGTCCGCGCTCAGTCCGGAGAGCTTAGGTAACAGCGAGGCCCCGCTCCAGATCCGCATGGAGAATGCCCACCAGGTCGCGGTCCGTTCGGGCGCGCAAGCCCGGCCAAATGTTTATCTCCAGGTCGTGGAGGGCGGGATTTATCCCGCGCGGGGCTTCAGCCCCGCGGTACTTGCGCCGCCGCGCGATAATCATACAGGAGGAGGCAGGTATGAAGAAAGCGTTGGTTTTAGTTGCCGCTCTGGGCTGTTCGTCACTGGGGCTTCTGGCGGATACGGCGGCGGAGCGGCTGGAGGAATCGGCCCGGATTATGCGCGAGATCATGGGGACGCCCGACCAGGGAATTCCTCAAGACCTGTTAAACAAAGCATATTGCGTGGTGATCGTGCCGTCGCTGAAGAAAGGCGCGTTCGTGGTGGGCGGCCAGTACGGAAGAGGCTTTACAATTTGCCGGAGGGGCGCGGGTATGGGATGGGGAGCGCCGGGGGCGGTGAGACTGGAAGGCGGCAGCTTCGGGTTTCAGATCGGCGGCTCGTCGACGGACGTCGTCATGCTGGTCATGAACGAGCACGGCATGAAGGATTTGGACAAAGACAAATTCACGTTGGGCGGGGACGCCAGCGTGGCGGCGGGCCCGGTGGGGCGCACGGCGACGGCCAATACTGATGTTTACATGAGCGCTGAAATTCTTTCGTGGTCGCGATCGAAGGGCCTTTTTGCGGGCGTCTCCCTGAGCGGCGCGACGCTGCGTCCGGACAGAGACAGCAACAAGGAACTGTACGGGGTGAAGCTGGACAACTGGCAGATACTGATGACGGCGAAGCCGCCGGCGGCAGCCGGGGCGCTGATCGCGGAACTGGACAGGTATTCGATGCGCAAGGACGGCAGGTAGTTGATGGAGGGCGGCCAATCTTGGCCGCAGCCGCCTTTCAGGCGGCCAGAGCCGGCTAAAAGCCGGCTGCGGGCATGATTGCCCGCCCTCCAACTCGATAGTTCACCAGCTCAACGCCGGCATCCGCTAGCGCCGCGCGAACCCCCGAATCCAGCAGCGCTTCCAATTCGCGCTCGCGGCTCTCCTTCAGCCGGGTGCGCGCGTGGCGCAGATCGTCTCCGCAATAGCCTGGATGGCACATGAACTCGGTCAGGCCTTCCGGCAGTTCGCGAATCAACTGCACCAGTTGGGGAGCGCGGAACTTTCCGGTCATCCGGAACCCCGCAAAGTGATTCGTGGTGCGGCAGCCGTGGCGCGCCAGCACCCGGTGGAAGCGGCCGCGGAGCATCGGAATTTCGAACGGCCGCCGTACCCAGCGAATATCGAATTCCGCGGCGACACGCGCGACCGCGTCCAGCACCGGCGGCGCCAGGTGCGTGTGCTTGTGCGTATCCAGATGCGTCGGTCTTATGCCGGCCGCCAGGATTTTGCGCACCTGCGCCGCCAGTTCGTCATACACGCGGATGCGCCGCGCGGCCAGCGCCCGCAGCAACTCCGGCACCGAGGCGGGCAGCGGCGCGTACGGCGGCAGCAGCGAGCGCCCGGAGATCAGCACCAGGTGACAGCCCACGTCCAGCGATGGCGTATCGCGCGCCAGCCGCACGGCATCGTCGAACGCCGCGCCGTTGGCCATCAAGGTGGTCGCGGTCAGAATGCCGCCGCGATGCGCGTCAACGATGCCGCGGTTCACGTCCGGAGTGAATCCGAAATCGTCGGCGTTGACGATCAGTCGCTTGCGGGAGATCAAAAGATTGCCAGCTTGATGCGCAGGAATTTCTTGGGATTGGCGCGCACGTCCTTGGCCAGCGACTGGAACTCGCGCATGGCGCCGTTCATCGCTTCGTACATCTGCGGATTCACCAGCAACTGCCCCAAAGTGCCTTGCCCCGAGTTGATGCGGTCGATCGTCGTATCCAGCTTGGCGGCCAATTCGGTGAACTGCTTGTAGAGTTGGTCGTCCTTCAGCAGTTTGCCGGCGGTGCCCTTTCCGGCGTTGAGTTCCTGCGTCAGCTTGCGCATTTCGGTGAGCGTCTGTTGCGCCTCGTCGTAGACTTGCGGGTCCTTCATCAACTTGCCCGCGGTGCCGCGGCCCTGCTGCAAATCGTCCAGCATGGCGTCGATCCGTTTGAGCGGCGCGCGCACTTCCTGGTACAGGCTGTCGTCGTAGATCAGCTTGCTCAGCGTGCCTTTGCCGGTGCGCACGTCGGCCAGCAGTTGCTGGCCTTCGGCGGCGATCGCGTTCAGACGCTTATAGAGCTCGTCGTCCCGCAGCAGCTTGCCCAGATTGCCTTTGCCCGCATCGATATCGGCCAGCATGGCGTCGGTGCGCTTGGAGATATCCTGCAGCGTGTTGATCAAATTCGCGCTCTGGGCCATCAGTTCGGGGATATCCTGCGTCTGCAAGCTGCGCAGCTCGCCTCCGGGCTTCACCGGCGTGGCGCTCGCTCCTTTGGTGATATCGATGAATTTGCTGCCCAGAAGGTTTGCGGCGGTGACGGCGGCGGTGGAGTCTTGCGGAATGTCCCGCATAAACTTCTCCTGGATGGCCAGCTCAAACTCCACGGCCCGGTTGGGGTCTTTGGACCCCGACAGCTTGATGCCCTGGACTGCGCCGACCAAAATGCCATTCAGCCGCACCGGGGTGCTCTCGGTCATGCCCGCGCCATCCCCCATGTAGGTGCGCACGCTCTCGTTGCGCTGGAAGATGCCGCGGCTCCCGGTCAACAGGAAGATCAGCACCGCCAGGATCACCATGGCGGCGAACGCCAACACCCCAACTTTCAACTGCGACCAGCGGACTTTGCTGCGCTCGTCCATGCTCTATCCCCGATGCTTCACGAACTTCGAAATATACGGATCCGTGGACGCCTCCAACTCGGTCTGCGGCCCTTCGAAGACCAGACGGCCTTCGCGCAGAACCATGAAGAGGGTACGTGGCGCGGCGGCGCCGCCCTGGCTGCCTGTATGGTTGTCCGCCCGCTCCAAACCGCCATTCTCCGGATTGTAACGGAAATTCGCCACCAGGTTGCCGTCCTGATAGCGGTAGGTCACGATCAGCGTGGTGGTCTTGTTCAAATCCCGCTCTTTCACGATCAGGGCGACGATGGTATTGGCCGTGATGGGGTCGAGGCCGGCCGTGGGCGAATCGTAGAGCAGCAACGGAGGCTGGGTGACCACCGCCCTGGCGATCGCGGCGCGCCGCCGCATGCCGCCGGAAAGCTCGCTCGGGAATTTCTCGAGCGTGCCTTCCAGCTCCACGAATTTCAAAGCCTCTTCCACGCGCGGCAGAACATCGCCGGGAGGGCAGTGAATGGACAACTGGTTGAGCAGAGGGTAGCTCACATTCTCCTCGATGTTCAGCGAGTCGAACAGCGCGCTCTCCTGGAACAGCATGCCGATCTTGCTGCGGATTTCAAACAATTCCCGCTCCCGCATGCGGCTGATGTCCTTGCCGAAGACGTAGACGGTGCCGGAATCCGGCCGTTGCAAGCCCAGAGCGGTCTTCAGCAGGACGGTTTTGCCGCTGCCGGTCGCGCCCATGATTACGCGCGATTCGCCTTCATACGCCTGGAAGGACACGTCGGCCAAAGCCGTCACAGCGTCGAACGAGACGCTCACGCGATCGAACCGCAGGACCGGGCTTTCGGCATCCGCTGGCATCACGATACGATTTGGCTGACAAAAATCTTGCCCAGGAAAAAGTCGGCCACCAGGATCAGCACGGAGGCGGCCACCATGGACTGCGTGGTGGCGCGGCCCACGCCTTGCGTGCCTCCCGACGCGCGCAAGCCGTAATAGCAGCCCACCAGGGAAATGATGAACGCAAACACGAACGGTTTCAATAAGCCCTGGGTGATGTCATTCCATTCCAGGGCGCGCCACACCGTGGACCAATACTGCTGGCTGGGCAGATCCAGGAGGAACCGGGAGACGAACCAGCCGCCGACCATGCCGATGAAATCCGCCAGGATGGTGAGCAGCGGCAGCATCACGGCGGTGGCCACCATGCGCGGCGTAACCAGCTTCTGAATCGGATCGGTGCCCAGCGCGCGCATGGCGTCGATCTGCTCGGTCACTTTCATCGAGCCGAGTTCGCTGGCGATGCCCGAAGAATTGCGTCCCGCCATCATCAGGGCGGTCAACACAGGGCCCAGCTCGCGCACCAGAGAAATCGAAACCAGCGTCCCGGTCTGGTCCACCTGGCCGTATTGCTGCAATGCGCGGGACATCTGCAACGCCATCACCAAGCCGGCGAAGAGGCCCGTCAGGATCACTATGGGCAGGCTGCCGACCCCGATGAGATCCATCTGCGCGATGATGTCGTCGCCGTAGTGCGGGCGCGCGGCCACGTTGCGGAGGGCGCGCCCGGTCAGCAGATAAAACTCCTGGATGGAGATGAACGGTTCCTTGAGGTAATCGAGCAAGCCAGTTGGTCCCCGAAATTCGATGCTACCATACACCTATAAAAATCGGCCATGCAGGGACTTACCGCTATCGTCGGCATTCGCGTGGGGCACGCCTCGAATTTCGACGCGCTGACCGGTTGCACCGCGATCCTTTGCGAAGCGGGCGCAGTGGGCGGCGTGGATATTCGCGGCTCGGCCAGCGAGACGTCGTCCATCGACACCCTGCAGCCGGGCCACATCACCGGACTGGTACACGGCATCGCGTTGTCGGGCGGGAGCGCGTTCGGGCTCGAGGCGGCTTGCGGGGTGCGGCATTACCTGGAGCAACGCGGCGCCGGATTCCGCGTGGGCCGCGCGGTGGTGCCCATTGTCCCTGGAGCTGTGCTGTTCGATCTGGACATCGGAAAGGCGGGCATTCGCCCTACCCGCGAAATGGGCGAAAGCGCGGCGGCGGCGGCCACTGCCGATGCGGTGAAGGAAGGCGCGGTGGGTGCGGGCACGGGAGCTACTGTGGGCAAGGTCTTCGGCATGCGGCAGGCCATGAAGTCGGGGATCGGATCCGGCCTTGTGGAACTGAAGGGCGGCGTTCTGGTGGCTGCGCTGGTGGCGGTGAACGCTTTTGGAGACGTGCGCGAACCCGCCACGGGCAAGCTGATCGCCGGCGCGCGCCGCAGTCCGGATAGCATGGATCTCGCCGATACAGAGTCCGTCATGAAGGTGGGCGCCATGCGGGCAGCCCCGGAGCCGCACAACACTACGCTGGCCGTGGTCGCGACGAATGCGCGCCTGACCAAGGTGGAAGCCGCCAAACTGGCAGAACTCGGCAGCCTCGGGATAGCCCGTACCATCTACCCGGTGTGGACGATGTTCGACGGAGACACGACTTTCGCCCTCTCGTTAGGCGATGCCCGCGCGGACGTGAACACGTTGGGCGTGGCGGCGGCCGAGGCCGTGACGCAGGCCGTGGTGCGCGCCGTGAAGAACGCGCCATCCATGGGCGGCGTGCCGGGCCTGGCGGGCGAGCCCCATAGCTGATCGGATGCCAGCTTGCTTTTGTTTGGGTCTGAGTTCTGAGTCTAGTAGTACTTTTGTCTACGTAGAAATTAACCCGGGTTACGATTGACACGTGTTATCCTATTGAAGACATTCAGTAAAGGCTGTCGAGAGAAAGGCGCTCTCGCCGCCACGTTGCGAGTTCTTCCGGTAGTAGCCGACAGCCGTCGCATGATCGTAACGGACAAAACAAATGGGACTTGAAAAAGTGGATACACCTGTCGAACGGCGGGCAAAAAAACGCTTCGTGATGGAGCGAGAGATCCGCTACCGGGTGTTGGAACAGGGCAAAATCGTCGCCGTCGGAAGCGGCAAAACCCTCAACTTGAGCAGCAACGGCGTGGCATTCGTCGCGGAGAACGACTTGCCTGAAGGGGCGTATATCGAGGTGTCGATCGCTTGGCCGGCGTTGCTCGAAAACCGGTGTCCCCTGCAACTGGTTGGCTTCGGCCGGGTGCTTAGGAGCTCTGAGCGCACCACCGCATCCACCCTGGAGCAGTACGAATTTCGGACCATGGCGCGGATTGTGCCGGAGAGCGCATGGTCCGCACGAAGCGACCAGAAGCTGCGCCGTTGGGCGGAAGCCGTCGCGCGCAGCTAAAGGCGGCCTGAGAGGCCGCCGGGCCCAGAGGGCACCCCCGGGGGCCTGCCCCACTGGCTAGGCGGATTTCGGAGTGCTTGAGGACTCTGGCGCCGGTGCGGCCGCCGGCTTGGATGTTTCTGTTTTTTCGCTTTTTTCGCTCTTCTTGCCGTCCGAGGACTCGGCCTTCGTCCTCTTTCTGCTATCCGAGCCGTTCCTGCCGTAATCGTTCACGTACCACCCGGAACCTTTGAATTGCAGGGCCGCAACCGACAACAACTTCTCGACGGCGCCGCCACACCCCGGATGCTCGTGGAGAGGTTCGTCGGAGAACTTTTGGATCAACTCAAAAACATCACCGCACTTCGCGCATTTATACTCGTACAACGGCATAGGAGTCCGATTGCCCAGGTACCAAATCTGAGTACCATTGTAGCAGATTTGAAGTCGGTGCGGCCACACGCTAACCCTGGGGGCACTTCCGGCGTCTTACCAGTATGCGGATGCGAGCAATCTTCTTGACGGTGCTGATGGCCACCGGGTTGGTGGTTTCGGAAAGCCGCCACTTCTGTGTCAGGGCGATAGGCCGCTCGGCGCAAGCCTTCAACCAGTATTTTCAAGCGTTACGGCAAGAGCCGCTGAATCCGGTGGAACGCGTGGTGTTTAGCCTGGTGCTGGCGAACACCAAGGCGCACCGGGAATCGAAGCCGCCGCTGCATTCGTGAACGAGCGGCCTCTCGGCTGCTCTAGGATTTCTTTTTTGCCGTGTGATGCACCGGCGCCGCTACTTTCTCCTCTTTCAGGCCGGTGATCTTGGCCTTCTCGACGTCGAAGGTGACCATGAAGGGTTCCTTGGTAAGGGTTTTTCCAGTACCTTCGAACTCGATCTCGGTACCCAACACCGGTTTCCCGGTTAAAGGAGTCGGAGTCGTGCCGTCGGCGCCACCGACCAGTCTCAGGGTCACGTTGGCGGCTTGATCCTTGCCGTCCATGCTGAGCAGCAGTTCCTTCGACTTCACGGGCGGCTTGGCGGAAACCAGCCAGCCCTTCAGCTTGGGCACCGCCGCATCTTTCATCGAGCTGCCGAAATACGTCTCCCCGTCCGGCGAGAGCAGTTGTCCCTTGAGTTGCTTCCAAAGAGCCAACGAGGGGTTGGTCTTCTTCAACTCCTCATCCTGTTCGGCGGCAACCTCGGCAGCGGTCTTGATCTTGAAGTCCGCGGGCGGCGTGGGGTTGTCCTTGGCCAGTGCCTTCAACTCCGCCAAGCCGGAACTGTCGCCGTGCAGCGTGTTGTAGACCTTGGTCAAGTAGTCGCCGACCGTTTTGCGTCCGTCGGGATTGAGCGCGCCGGGCCCGTCGTAGGATGCCGCCCTGGCGAAGTAATACAGCGCTTCGGACTGCACCGCCGGCTTCTTCTCGGCAATCGACCGGGCTAGCAATGCCTGGCCGAGCGAGTAGGCGACCTCCCCGCTCTTGGGATCGGTCTGCAGGCTCTTCTTGTAATTCAGCTCGGCTTCAGGGTAGTTCTTCGGCGTCGCCGCCACTGCGGCCCAGCCCAGGGTCTTATAGGCGATGGCGTCGAAGTTCGTTTTAGCGCTCTTCCAGTCCTCATCTTTGGTGGTAGCGGGTTTCTCCGCGGCAAGCAGGCCATTGGCCGCTTTGCTTGCGGTGGCCACCGCGTCGGCGCTGTTGTTGCCTACCGACGGCGACAGGAACGTGATCCAATAGAGCGCCGTGATGTCCTTCGGATCGATCCCCAGGATTTCTTTGGCGGTATCGACCATCTTGAGGCCCTGTCCCAGCGCCTGATACGTATTCAGGAAAAGGACCAGCCGTTCCTGTTTGAAGTCGGAATCCGGGTATTTATCCTTCCACGTGTTCAGCGTGGCCAGCTTCTTGTTCGCGTCGGTCTCTTTGGTGGCAGAGTCGTAGAGCGTGTATTCCTGCTGATCCTTGTAATTCTTCTTCTTCTCCGCTGGCGCCGCTGGCGCCGCCGCCGCGGCCTGGCCGGTTTGCGGCGCCTGTACGGTCTGCGCCGAGCCAAGAACAACGCCTGCCAGCGCGATAACCGTGATGTCCGTTAGCCTTCGTAAGAAATGCTGCACTTGCTGCCTCCTGCCGATGTCCCTAAAAATAGTCTAATCCGTCGTTCCGCAACAGTGGGTACTTGCGGAGTATAACCGAACGACATGCGCCGCGCAACATATTCGACGCCGTTCGTAGCCAGCTAGTTCCGAATCCAGAATCATAGCAGATCGTGCTGCGGTGGGACAGGCCTCCTGGCCTGTCCACTTCGCGCACAATCCCGGCTGTGGTAGATTGGACCATTCCATGCGCTTCCTGGATCTGGCGGTCATCCTGGCCTATCTGATCGCCATCACCTGGTTCGGGGCGCGCTTCCGGAAAGGGCAGGCCAGTCTCGGCGATTATTTTTTAGGCGGCCGCAATGCGCCCTGGTGGGCTATTGCTCTGTCGATTGTTTCCGCGGAAACCAGCACGCTGACAATAGTAGGCACACCGGGCCTTTCCTTCGCCGGAAACCTGGGTTTCCTGCAACTCGTCTTGGGATACCTGCTGGCCCGCGTGGCCGTTTCGGTCTTGTTTCTTCCGCACTACTTTCGCGGCGAGATGTTCACGGCCTACGAATTGATGCGGCGCCGCTTTGGCCAGCGCATCCGCCGCCTGACCGCGGCGATCTTCCTGGTGACCCGCGCCTTGGCGGAAGGCGTGCGGGTGTTCGCTATTTCGCTGGTTATTTCCATCGTGCTGGGGACCGGCGAGACCGCCTCGATCATTCTGATCGTGTGCCTGACTTTGTTTTACACATTCCAGGGCGGCATGACCGCCGTGATCTGGACCGACGTGGCACAGATGGGGCTCTACGTCTTCGGGGCGGCCGTCAGCCTCTTCGTGATTCTGGCCAAGATCCCAGGCGGGTGGGCGCACGCGATGACCGTGGCGGGCGAGGCCGGCAAGCTGCAGGTTTTCGATTTCCGATTCTCGCCCACCATGCAGTTCTTCTCCCAGAAATATTCTTTCTGGGCCGGCCTAGTGGGCGGCTGCTTTCTCACCACGGCCAGCCATGGGACTGACCAGCTCATGGTCCAGCGCCTGCTGAGCGCCCGCAATGAGGCGCAAAGCCGCCGTGCGCTGTTCGCGAGCTGGCTGGTGATATTCTTCCAATTCAGCCTGTTTCTGGCCATCGGCGTGTTGCTGTTCGTTTATTACCAGGATACGCACTTGGTAAAGCCGCGGACGTTGGATCGTATTTACCCGGAGTTCGTATGGCGCCATCTGCCGGTGGGTGTGGCCGGCTTGGTGACGGCGGCGATTCTGGCCGCCGCAATGGCCAACTTGAGCGCCGCGCTGAATTCACTGGCATCCACCACGGTGATCGATTTCGCGCGCTGGAAACCGGCGCGCGAGCGCCGCAGCGAGGCCGGGTCGCTCAAACTCGCGCGCAGCATGACCGTGGTCTGGGGCATTGTACTGGCCGCCATCGGGATGCTTGCCCGCCATTGGGGATCGGTGCTGGAAGCGGGCCTCTCCATCGCCTCGGTGACGCTGGGTCTGTTGCTGGGCGTGTTTCTGCTAGGAGTGCTCACGCGGCGCGTGGGCGAGTGGGCCGCCATGGCCGGCGTACTGGCGGGGCTCGCGGCGGTCCTGTACGTATGTTTTGCCACACCCATTGCCTGGACGTGGTGGGTGGCGATCGGCTCGACAGTCACTTTCGCCGCCGGATATGGCGCGTCGTTTCTACAGTCCAGTACTGCCAAGGTTACCTAAATGAATGAACCAAAGGTAATAGAACTTCGGCGGGACCTGGGACTATGGGGCGCTATCTCCATCGTGGTCGGGACCGTGATTGGAAGCGGAATATTCCTGGTGCCGCGCGCCATGGTACTACGGGTGGGGTCGCCATCCATGGTCTTTGTGGTCTGGGTGTTTGGCGGGCTGTTGTCACTCTGCGGCGCTCTAAGTTACGCGGAACTGGCCGCCGCCATGCCGGAGGCGGGAGGAGAGTATGTCTACCTCCGGGAAGCCTACGGCCCGCTCTGGGGCTTTCTGTATGGTTGGACACAAATGTGGGTAGCTAAGAGCGGATCTATCGCGACTCTGGCTACCGCCTTCTTTTACTATTTGACGACTTTCTTTCCCTTACTGGATGGCGTTTTCTACACTGTGCCGCTGCCGCTTGGAGCACACGGCGCGCCGCTCGATCTGCGTTACGGACAACTGCTGGCCATGGCTCTGATACTCTTCCTCGCAGGTGTCAACTATTTCGGAGTGAAGTTAGGGGGTGAGATACAGATTATAGTGACAGTTGTTAAGGTTTTGTTAATCGCCTTTATCGTCGTGGCCGGCCTGGGCTTCGGAAAGGCGCACGCTCCGGCGCTCGCGGCCAGCGGGCATCCACTCACCATAGCCGGCTTCTTCGCCGCGCTGGTGGCGGCACTGTGGGCCTACGACGGATGGAACAATGTCAGTATGGTGGCGTCGGAAATCCGTCAACCGCAGCGCAGCTTGCCCCTGGCGCTGATTGGCGGCACATTGGCAGTGATTGCCATCTATCTAGCCGCGAACGCCGCCTATTTTCACGTGCTATCCGCGCAGCAGGTGGGCGCGAGCGAGCGCGTGGCGGCCGAGATGATGGGCCGGGTGGTGGGCGGTTGGGGCGCCAACGCGGTCGCCATTGCCGCCATGATCAGCATTTTCGCGGCGCTCAACGGCTCCATTCTCACCGGCGCGCGCGTGCCGTATGCCATGGCGCGGGACGGGTGCTTTTTCGCGCCGGTAGCCAAGGTCAATGCCGCATATCGCACACCCGGAGTATCCATAATCGCCCTCAGTGCGTGGGCGGCGCTGCTGGTCTTGTCCGGACGTTACGAGCAACTCTTTACCTATGTCATTTTCGCCAGTTGGATACTGTATGGCATGACTACCGCGGCGGTTATTGTACTACGGCGCAAGAGACCCGACCTGCCGCGACCTTACAAAACACTAGCATATCCCGTACTTCCGGTACTGTTTGTGCTGGTGGCCGTCTTGCTGGTGCTCTCGACTCTCATCGACTCTCCGCGCGAATCCCTGCTCGGATTAGGTTTCATTATCCTCGGATTGCCGTTCTATTACTACTGGAAACGGCGAACTTAAGTGCATCCGAAAGTCCTGTTGGTTCTAAAACTATGTTGCAGGTCTTTAAATCTCAAATATTCCAATAGATGCTTGATATTCTTCCCGCATTACGGTAAAAGAGAGGTGCAGCCGATTTTCTGGGGAGAACAGAATGGATGTCGCGAAAATTCTCGTGGAGTTACGCCAAGAACGAGAGCAGATCGAAGAAGCGATTTTGAGCCTGGAACGCTTGGCCAGGGGCCGCGGCCGGAGACGCGGACGGCCACCATCCTGGATGGCCGAGATTACCGCCAAGAGGCGGGGCAGGCCGCCGGGCAGCAAGAACAAATCCACTCCAAAGTCGGCCGGCACCACCAGCATCGCGTAGGGGCAGGACGCGGTCGAAAACCCACCAATCTTGGCCGCCTGAAAAGGCGTCCCCAGAGGGGACCCCAGGGCATGATTGCCCGCCCTCCTAAACTAAAGCGTCTGCGGGGCCTCGCCCACCTTCACCCGCACACGTTGGGTGCGACCGCTCCGATAGATGGTGAGGTCCAGCGCGTCCCCAACCCGTTTGCGGTTCAGGGCGCGCTGCAGAGCATCGTTGCTTTCCACTGGCTGGCCCTCCGCCGCGATGACAAAATCGCCGCCGATACCGATCTGGTAGACGCCCGCTCTGGCGATTCGCGTAGGACCGCGCAAACCAGCTTCGGCCGCCGGCGATCCGGCTTCCACGCGCTGGATCAGCAGACCGCCCTCGTTGGGCAATCCCAGTTCGTCGGCCACATCGCCCGAGATGTACAAAGTCTCAATCCCCAGGTAGGGCCGGGTTACGCGTCCCTTCGCCTGAAACTCGTCGAGCATGGCTTTGGCGCGGTTGATGGGCAGCGCGAAGCCGATCCCGATGTTTCCCTGCGGCCCGTAAATGGCCGTGTTGATGCCGATTACGGCGCCGTGCGAATCCAACAAAGGCCCGCCGCTGTTGCCTGGATTGATGGCCGCATCGGTCTGAATCATGTCCTCCAGACGGCGCCCTTCCTGCGGTTGCAGGGTACGCCCCAGGGAACTGACCACGCCGGTGGTCAACGTGCCTCCAAATCCAAATGGATTGCCTATGGCCAGCACCTTCTGTCCCACCTGCAGGCTGTCGGAATCGCCCAGTTTCAGAAACGGCAAGGGGCGGTCGGCTTGGATTCTGACCAGCGCCAGGTCGTTGCGCGGGTCCGTTCCGAGCACCCGGGCCTTGTATTGCTTCTTGTCGCCGGCCAGCGTCACGGTCAACTGCTGGCTGCCCGTGACCACGTGATTGTTGGTCAGAATCAACCCGTCGGGCTTGACCACAAAGCCCGAACCGGTGCCTTCCTGCGGATAGACCTGGAAGAAGAAATCTTCGCGGTACACGATGCTGGTGATGTTGGCGGTGGCCGGGCGAGCCAGCTTGTAGATTTCGATATTGTTGTTCTCGTCGGTGCTGAAGCCCGCCGATTGCGCCGCGGCCGGAGCGGTCCACAGCCGCTCGGTTTGGCGGATGGGCTGCCACACCTGGCCGGGATTCCAGTGCGCCACCGAAGTCAGATACCAGAAGCCGCCGACCAGCGCGGCGGCCCAGATCAAAGGTCGCATTCTCATTGTTGTTTCATTCTCCGCAACGATTCATAGACCTCGCGCGTCTGGCGCAGGGTCTCGTCTTTTGTGCCTGAAGTGTCGATGATGAAATCCGCGAATTTGCGCTTTTCCGCGAGCGGCATCTGGTGGCTGAGGCGCGCCAGTACCTCCTCGCGCGAGGCGCCGTCGCGCTTGATGGACCGCTGCACTTGCAGCTCTTCGTCGCAGGCCACTACGATCAGCTTGTCGAACCCCCGGTAGCTGCCCGTCTCAATCAGGATGGCCGCCTCCACTACGGCGATGCCGCGCGGATCCTCGGCCGCCACCCGCGCCAGCCATTCCTCTTCCAGCCGCTGGACCGGCGGATGGACAAAGCTGTTCAGCAACGCCAGCCGCTCGGGCTTTTCGAAGGCCTGCGCCGCCAAAGCGCGCCGGTCGATCTCCCCATCCGCGCCCAGCACGCCGGAGCCGAATTCACGCACCACCGGAGCGTAGGCTTCGCCGCCCGCCAGCAGGACTTCGTGCCCCAATCGATCGGCCTGCAGCAGATGGCAGCCCAACTGCGCCAGAGCCTCACCCACGAAGCTCTTGCCGCATGCCAGCCCTCCCGTGAGCCCCACTCTCAACACAATCCTAATAATACCGGGGAACTTGGGAGAAGTGGCGGGGCTAAAGCCCCGCGCGGGCTAAAGCCCGCCCTCCATCCTGTGAGCGCCTCCGTACAGTGGCGCTCCACCTGCTGCCCAACTGCCGGACATGCGGCGTCGCTCCATTCCGGCACAACAGCGCCCCGCGGCGCTGGATCGGGTAACTCCGGGGAAGCCCACACGGGAACGGCGTAGCCACGTGCGCTTCCCGATCCCACTACCCGTCCGCTACCGCCTGGCAAAAAGCTCCAGTTGGGGCCGCATCCTGAACATTGGCAGTGGTGGCGCGCTCTTCACCATCGATCGACCTGTCAGGCTGGGACAACGGATCGAATTATGTATCGGCTGGCCCGTCCTGCTGCACGACAACGTGTACTTGAGTCTGGTCGCGGCCGGAGTTATCGTGCGCGTGGAAGAGGGCCGCGCCGCAGTCCGGTTCGGGAAATACTGCTTCCGGACAGCCAGTTCCACCTTTCGCCAGCAAGCCCTTTTGCCGGAACTGTGCGGCGACGCGCAGCCTTACGCCTGAGCTGCCGCCACAAACCGGTATCCCACCCCGCGCACGGTCAGCAGGTGCCGCGGGTGCGTGGGATCGTCTTCGATATAGCGCCTCAGCCGCACGATGAAATTGTCGATGGCCCGCGTATCGGTATCTTCGTGCAGGCCCCACACCTCTTCCAGCATGGCCTTCCGCGACACCGGTTTGCCCTCGTGCCGGATGAGGTACCGCAGGACGTTGGCCTCCATCAAGGTCAGTGGAAACACCTGTTCGCGCACGTGCAGCTCCAGCCGGTCGAAGTACATGGACTTGTCGCCGAAGGTGAAGGTCTCGTCCGTCTCGGGTGGCGGCCCGGCCAGCGGCTCCGTCACGGGATTCATCGACGCGCGCAACCACTCGCGGCGCCGCAGCAGCCCGCTGATGCGGGCGATCAGAATCGCCAGTTCGAACGGTTTGGCCAGGTAGTCGTCCGCGCCCGCCGCGAAGCCCCGCAGCACATCGTCCGGATGGCCGCGCGCCGTCAGCATCAGGGTAGGCACGAACTGCCCGCGATGGCGCATCTCGGCCATCACGTCGAAGCCGTCTACGCCGGGCAGCATCACGTCCAGAATCACCACATCGAAGGGCGGCGATTCGGGCCGCAACACCTCCAGCGCCGCTTCGCCGGTGTCCACCACCCGCACCTGATAGCCTTCCGCCTCCAGGTTGAATCGCAGCCCTTCGGCCAGGTGCTGCTCGTCCTCCACTACCAGAATCCGGCTCATTTCACTATGGGAAGTTGCAAAACGAAAGTGGCCCCGCGCCCCGGCCCCTCGCTTTCGGCCCAGACGCGGCCGCCGTGCCGCTTGGCCACCGAGCGCACGATGTACAACCCTAAGCCCGTCCCCTTGACGCGCGTGGCCACCGCTCCCGGCACCCGGTAAAAGCGCTTGAAGATGCGCTTCAGCTCGGTTTTCTCGATGCCCGGCCCGTGGTCGGTCACGCGCAACGCCACGTACTTCCCATCCACCGTGGCCGTCTCCACCGTAACCCGCACGTCGCTGCCCGAATACTTCACCGCGTTGTCGATGAGGTTCGAAACCGCCGCCTGGACTTCGTCCGCATCGCCCACGATGGTGACCGGCTGGCCGGGACGGTAGGCCAGCGCTTCCGCGGAAACTTTGTGCAGCGTCCGCACCCGCTCGACGCACCGCTCGATCACCGCGCCTAACTCGATGCGCGAGACGTTCAGCCGCCGGCTCGATAGGCCAATCCGCCCCGTGCGCAGCACCTGCTCGATGGTCCCCAGCAACCGCTCGCTGTCCTCCACCATGATGCGATAGAACTCCAGGCGCTTGGCATCGTCCACCGCGCGGGTTTGCAGCGTTTCCAGGTACAGCCGGATGGAAGCGATGGGGGTCTTAAGTTCGTGCGTGACCGCGTTGATAAAGGCGTCGTGCTGGGCGTTGAGGCGGATCTCCCGCACCAGGAATATGGTGTTGAGCACCACGCCGCTGACGATCGCAGCCATCAGCAGGGCGCCTAAGACGAGCAGGATGCCGTGCCGCCAGTTCAGCAGCACCCAGCCGACATACAGCAGGATGATGACGCAGATCAGGCCGGCGCCCAGCGCGATGAAGAAAGCGATCGACTTCTGCCGTCCGGCGACTACCACAATTCCAGCTTAATGCAAGTGGGGCAGGTTCTCGAATCGTGACGCGGCGGCCTCTCAGGCCACGCACGCGCAGCGGGCTGGAGAACTCCGGTAGTGCGGTGATTGCGGGGAGACGGCCGCAATTTTCCCGTTGACAGCCGCTAGAACTACAGAACTCGGGTTAAGGCGTCGATGCTGACCGACTGGATAGCGCGGTCGTCATTGATTTCCACCAGCGCTGCCGGAGTCTCGGCCGACCAGATCAAACACCGCACGAAGGACTCGAGTGCCGTCAGCATCACCATCTGCTCCGGTGTTGGCTTTCTCCTGCCCCGGCCTGGCCTAGCTTAGCTAATAGCTAGGCTTAACCTCGACAAACGCCTTTAAGTGATTGTCCCTTCCTAACACCGCAAAGTCTGGCCAGCCAACGATAGTGGGAATCCCCCCCTAGCTTGGATTAACCCCGAACCGGGAGGACGATCCCGGATACATCGTGCGCCTTGCCGCCAGGTGGCCCGCGTAAGCGTGGCGACCATGCAGATCGTGAAGTCTCTTCCGAATTACCAGTAAAACCGCCAACCCGCCCCCGCCCCGCCCCCAGTCACACATCTCCTCAAAAACCCGCCCCGCCCGCTATCCCCCAATCCCTCAATCACCTACAGCCCCTCTGCACCCCCGCCCGCGCCACCCGGCGGGCTCCCGCCAGCCACGCGCGTGCTATCGTGTGGCTAAGAAGATCTCTCGCCCGAAAACGGATCGCCGCGTCGCCCCATCGCCCCCTCGTAACATCGACGCCTTTTGTCGATGTTGACGAGCGCAGCTCGCCCGCCAATTGGCTCCGCTTGACACAAAGAGGTAACTATATGGCAACAAAGAGACAAATCGCGGCAAATCGCCGCAACGCACGGCATTCTACCGGTCCGAAAACTCCCCAGGGAAAGGCCACCGCATCCATGAATTCGCTGCGCCACGGCCTGCGCGCCAGCAAAATCATCCTGCCCGGCGAACAGCAGGAGGACTTCGACCGCATCCACGACGGCCTCCAAGACCTCTACCAGCCCCAAGACCAGGCCGAGCAATACCTCGTTGACCAGGCCGCCATCGCCCAGTGGAAGCTGGTGCGCGTGGAAGTCTTGGAAGCCGATTGCTTCGCCGCGGGCCAGACCCCCGAAGCACGCGTCCCGGTCTTCGACCGTCTCACCCAGATCCAGGGCCGCTTGGAACGTGCCTACTTCAAGGCCTACAAGGAGTTGGAGCGCATCAAGGCCGCCCGCCCGAAACAGCCGGAAGAATCCAAGCCAGACCATTCAAAAGACCATCTGGCCCCCAAGTTCCAGGTGGGCTGGGTGAATCCCGAGACCGGCGAGCGCGACATCTTCTACCGGTCGGAGTACGGCAAGAAGGTGGAGCATTTCAGTGACGAACCACAGCCACCCAATCCCCAGAACGGCCCGTCAAACAACGGCTGAAGCGGAATAAACGTGGAGGCCACCCCGAAGCGACTCGACCCGCCGGCCCGTCCCAAACCCGCAGTTTTATCCGCGTTCATCCGCGTTAATCGGCGTCCATCGGCGGCCAGATGTGCTTTTCGCCGATCCAGGCGAGTATCTCGCCAAAGCGGGGCTGAAGCCCCGCGCGGGATGAATCCCGCCCTCCAAGGTCTGCCGGATATCAGGACGTTCATGTCTGGAAATCCGGCACGCGACGCTTGCCTGGCCGCGCCGTGCCTCCGTGTTTTCAATCGCATACGCCTTAGGCCTCCCACATGCACTCCGCTTCGCGGAGGCTTAATCGTGTCCCTCTTGAATTGGAGCGATCCGGGAACTACCTGGCTCAACATCACCAACATCGTCCTAGGCGTTGTCGTCGTGCTCTGCGTGGTCATCATGCTGGGCGGCGTGGCGCACGAGTTTATTTCGCGTAAGTACCAGCGCAGCCGCGTCCACGCGGAACTGGACCGCGACATGCGCCTGCTCGATGACGATCACGCATTCCATTCCCCCACCCTAGGTATCACCATGGCCGATGGCGGCGAACAACATAAGCCATGAATTGCCCATTTCTCAAGGAAGCGCGGGTCAAGTATTGCGATAAATCCGCGTTCCGGAAAATGATTCGTATCGCCGGCAATGTCGCGCAAGAAACCTGCTCGTCGCCGCGCTATAAGCAGTGCGCGGTGTATGGGCGTCATGCGGAAGATTCCCAAGACCCGCAATGCCCCTACCTGCGCGAATCGCTCGCGCAGTATTGCGCCGCCTCCGCCGTCTCGCGATTCATTCCGTATAGCGAGCCGCTGCTGAGCCGTTGCGGCGGCGACTCCTACCGCTATTGCGACGTGTATCTGGGCACAGCCAATCCGCCGGCCCAGGCTGCCGGCGCGAAACGCGATTGTTCGGTGGGCGGCATGCGCGTCCCCAACTGGCTGCACTACTCCGCCAACCACATGTGGCTCGACTCCGCCAAAGGCGGATCGTGTCACTTTGGCCTGGACGCCTTCCTCACCCGCGTACTCGGCACCGTCGAGCGCATCACTTTTCTGAAGCAGACCGGCGTCCACCGCCCCAGCGCGATACTTACGGTGCGCGGCGTGGATCTGGAAGTTGTCTTTCCCAACCCGATCCTGCTGACCGCATCCAACCTGTATCTGCGGGCGAACCCGGCCAAACTCACGGCCGACCCCTACGGCATGGGCTGGCTGTTTCAAGGCGTGCACCTGCCCGGCCAGCCGCCCGTGACTTCAGGCCTGATTCGCGGCGAGGCCATTGTGCCTTGGATCGAACGCGAAATCGGCCGCATGTCGGCTTTTCTCGCCGAATGCTGGAATTCCCGCCACGGCGCGACCCTGATGAACGATGGCGGGGTCTTCAGCCCGGACGTGCTCCAGCACCTCAACCGCGAGGAAACGCTGCGCTTGTTCCACGAATTCTTCTGGGGTTTAAGGGTATGACTGTGTTTCAAAAGCATCGCGGACAGATCCTCTTTGTGGCGGGCGTGCTGGTGGCCCTGGCGGCGGGTTGGCGCGCCTTTCCGGTACTGCGGTTCCAGCGCGTGCCGCAGCCGGTCGCATTCAGCCACAAGATCCATACCGATAAGGCCGGCGCCAAGTGCGAGGATTGCCACTCGCTGCGCGACGACGGCGCCTGGGCGGGCATCCCGGCGATGGACAAGTGCTCCGGTTGCCACGCGCAGCCCATGGGGACATCGGCGGAGGAGAAGCGCTTCATCGACGGCTATGTGACGCCCGGCCGCGAGATACCCTGGCAGGTCTATTCGCGCCAGCCCCAGAATGTCTACTTCTCGCACGCCGCCCACATCAAGCTGGCGCATCTGGATTGCCGGCAATGCCATGGTGCGCAGGGCGAGAGCGACACGCTCGGCCCCGCCCGTGTAGACCGCATCAGCGGCTACAGCGGGTCGCCCCATTTTCAGGATATGAATGCCTGCGAGGACTGTCATCGCCAGCGCGGCGCGGCCAACAGTTGCCTGGCCTGCCACAAGTGAGCGGCAAGTGAGGAAAGCTATGGGATTGACGCGACGAGATCTTCTAACCTTCACCGGCGGATCAGCGGCCGGGCTGATGTTCACGCCAGTGCCCTGGAGCCTGCTGCGCGATACGGCGGCGTTGTCGGAAAACTGGCCGGGCGTTCCGCAGCCGCTGCACGGCGAAATCCGGACCCGTTACACCACCTGCACCCTCTGTCCGGCGGGATGCGGCGTGCGCGCCCGTTGCGTCGGTGACCGGCCGGTCAGCCTCGCCGGTGTTCCGGGACATCCCGCCAGCCGCGGCGTCCTGTGCCCGGCCGGCCTGGTGGGACATCATCTGGCCTTCTGCCGCGAACGCGCCACCGAGCCTTTGGCCGGCGGTAAACCTGTCGTGATCGAGCGCGCCCTGACCGGTGTTTCCGCAGCCATTGCCGCTTGCGGACCGCGTGAATCCGTGGCCATCCTCGATCCCCGGCCCGGCCGCGCCGCCTCGCTGGTCTATCGCCGCTTTCTGGCAGGATTGCCCAACGCGGTCCATTGCGCGCCGCCCAACACCCAGCCGTATGGCGCGTTCGGCATCGATCTGGAAAACACCCGCGCCATCCTCAGCTTCGGCGCGCCGGTCCTGGATGGCTGGCTCAGCCCCGGCCGCGTGATGGCCAATCGCAGCCACTTCCAGTTGATTCAAGTCGAGCCGGCCTACTCGCGCACCGCATCGCTGGCCGACTTGTGGGTGCCGGTTCTGCCCGGCAGCGAAGACGACTTCGCCGCGGCCGTAGCCCGCGCGTTGGAGGGTGAAACAAGCGATACGCACGCCGCTGAGGTCGCCCGCATACTGCTTCGGAACAAGCCGGCCATCGCGATCGGCGGCGATGCGGCCGTCGCCATGCTCAACGCGAAGCTCGCCAGCGTCGGACGGTCCGGCGGCTTCCTCCCGCGCCGCGACTTCACGCCGGTCACCGAGATTGCCAGCGTGCCCGATGGTTCCGTTGGCGTCCTGGTGATCGAAGAAACCGCCGGCGGCGAGCCGCTTCCGTGGGACCTCTTGCGGCGCAAACTGGTCTCGCAAAACCCCGTAGTGGTGGCGCTCACTCCCTGGCTGGATGGTTGCGCGCGGCATGCCGATTACGTAATTCCAGCGCCCATGTACCTGGAGTCGCTCGATGAGGCCCCCACGCCGGCGGGCTCGACGGTAGCGGGCTTCAGCCTGTCGCCCGCGCTGCTGACGGCCCCTCCGAAGCTCACCCCGCCCGCCGAATTCGTTCTCCGCCTGGCGCACGATTCCGCTACCTATCCCGATATCCTGAAACAGCGCGTCGCAGCGATCAAGAAGGATGGCCGTGGCGCCGTCTTCACTTACCCGGATGCAAAATCCGCCCGTGTCCGCGATATTCCCGACCTCTGGAAAGCGATGTTAGGCGGCGCCGTCTGGCTCGACGCGAGTGGGGCAGGCCCTCGGCCTGCGGCGGCCTCTCAGGCCGCCCCGCTGCCTCCGGGACCGGCCCCCACCCCCGAATACCCGCTTCTCCTGATCGCCGCCGATAACCCGCCGCCGCACGGCTCGCCGCTGATGAGCAAGCTCTATCGCGAATCCGGCCTGAGGCGGCCCGCGAACGCAGCTACCGTGCATCCGAAAACGGGCCGCGACCAAGGCTTGGCGGACGGCGACCGCGCAATCGTCACCAGCCCCTCCGGCAAATTCCCGGTACAGGTGATCTTCGATGCGGCTGTCATGCCCGGAGCGATCGAGGTAGTAGGGCAAGCGATTTCGCCTGCCAGCATCAGGAGAGCATAACCATGACCGCAATCACACCCAAACCAGCCCGCTACGGCATGGCGATCGATCTGGACCGCTGCACGGGATGCGGCGCGTGCATGATCGCCTGCGCGGTCGAGAACAACGTCCCTCCTGCGCGGCCCGAGGCCACTCCCCGCACAGGCATCACCTGGATGCGCGTCTACCAGATCTCCAACGGCGCGTCATTTCCCGATACCCGCGCCGCCTTCATCCCCATCCTTTGCCAACAATGCGGAAAGGATACGCCCTGCGCCGCGGTCTGCCCCCAGGAAGCTGTCGAGACCGATCCAGCCACCGGCATCGTGGATCAGATGCCGCAGCGCTGCCTGGGCTGCCGCTACTGCATGGCAGCCTGCCCGTATCACGCCCGCTACTTCAACTGGTGGGATCCGCAATGGCCGGCCGGTATGGAAAAGACCCTCAATCCGGATGTGGCGACGCGCATGCGTGGCGTCGTCGAGAAGTGCAACTTCTGCCACGGCCGTCTGCACGCCGCCCGCTCCCGCGCCGCCGCCGAGGGCCGCCGCGAATTGCATCCCGGCGAATATGTGCCCGCTTGCGTGGAGGCCTGTCCGGCGGCCGCCATCGTCTTCGGCGATCTCGATGATCCCGCGAGCGAGGTTGCCCGCCTGGCGCGCGACGGCCAGTCGTTCCGCATTCTCGAAAAGTTGGGTACCGAACCCAAGATCTACTACCACACCGCGAGGCCATGGGTGCGCCAGGCCGCCGCGCAACAGCGACCCGCTTCCGAGCCGCCTGAAAGGCGGCTGCGGGCAGGATTGCCCGCCCCACAAGGGAGCGGTCAAAAGGATCCCTCCCATGCCTAAGGTTGATAGTCAACTCATGCCCCGCGGCGTCCGCCGCTCTACGCCGCGCCAATTCCTGCTCTGGATTCTTCCCTGGTGCGCGCTGCTGGCGTTCGGCCTCTATGGCGCAGGCCTCTGCCTGGTCAAGGGGCTCAACCAGACCAACATGGATAACCGCTTCGCCTTCGGACTCTGGATCTTCGTCGATCTCACCGTGATCGCCCTGGGCGCGGGCGCGTTCTTCACCGGCTTCCTGCTTTACATTCTGAAGAAACGCGAACTCAAGGCCGTCATCAACAGCGCGGTGGTCATCGGCTTCATCTGTTATAGCGGGGCCGTTGCGGCGCTGCTGGTAGACGTGGGCCAGCCGGCGCGGTTCTGGTTTACCTTCTGGCATCCCAATGTCCACTCCATGCTCACCGAGGTGACTTTCTGCATCAGTTGCTATCTCACGGTCTTATTCATCGAATACATACCCATCGTCTTAAAGAATCGCAAGCTGCGGCAGGTCCCGTCGTTCCTGGTCTTTGAGTTCGAATTGCACAAGCTGATGCCCGTGCTGGCGGGCGTGGGTACTTTCCTCTCGTTCTTCCACCAGGGATCGCTGGGCGGATTGTACGGCGTGCTGCGCGGCCGGCCCTTCGCCTTTCGGGAGGGATTCGCCATCTGGCCGTCCACGTTTTTCCTGTTCATCCTCTCGGCCGCGGCGGCCGGGCCGGCCTTCATTCTGCTCACCACCTGGCTGGTCTCGAAGATCTCCGGCAAGCCGCTGGTCCGGCCCGAAGTGCTGCCCCTGCTGGGCCGCATCTCCGGCATCCTGCTGGTCCCATATATTCTGCTGAAGTCCATCGACACGCTGGTCTGGATCGACAGCACCTCGCCGGCGCGGGGCTTTGCGGCCTACCAATACTACGCCTGGAAACCGTTTGGCCCCTGGATTCTCTTCGCCGAAATCGTGGCCTTCGGATTGCTGCCGGCGTTGATTCTGCTGCGCCGCCGCCTCCGCGAAAGCCCCGCCTGGCTGCTCTCGGCGGCCACCCTGGTTTGCCTGGGAATCGCGCTGAACCGCTTCGTGTTCACCATTCAGACGCTGGCCCTGCCCACGCTGCCCTTCGATCCATTCATGTCCTACCTGCCAAGCTGGCAGGAGACTGCCACCTTCCTGGCGGTGGTGGCTTACGGCGTTCTGCTCTACTCGTTCTCATTCCGCTACCTGACGCTCTTCCCGCAGGAAAAGGACCTATCATGTTAAGCCACGTTATTTTTCTAGGCCTCTTCTACACAGTCCTGGCGGTGCTGTCCGCCACTGTTGCGTTGTCCCTCTTCCGCGCCGCGCAGGATTTCCGCGTGCGCCGCGCCGAAGCCATCTGCTGGCAGGCCACCTTCCCGGATCTGCCCGCGCGCGAACGCGTCTGCCGCCACGAGTTCACCGGCGAGTTCGCGCACCGCACCTGCGACAAAGCCTTCGATTGCCGCGAGTGCCAGACGCATGCCGCCCTGGTCGCCGAGCGGCCGCCCGACGCGGCGCCGCTATCGCGGGAGGCCCATCAAGGCGAAATCTTCGGCCTGGAGTTCCCGCTCGACCGCTACTACCATCGCGGCCACGCCTGGGCGCATCCCCAGCCGGATGGCACGGTCACCGTGGGACTCGACGCGCTGGGCGCGCGCCTGGTCGCCGAGCCAGACGCCATCGAACTACCCGCCGTCGGCAGCCATATACAAACCAACGGCGCGGCCTGGCACGTGCGGAAGCGTGGCGCGGATGTGCGCATTCTCTCGCCGCTGGATGGCGAGGTAGTCGGCACGAGTGACTCGCAGAACGGCTGGTATCTGAAAGTGAAACCGGACGGCGGCCAGTTGGATGCGCGCCCGCTGCTGCGCGGCGCCGAGATCCGCCCCTGGATCGCGCGCGAGATGGAGCGGCTGCAATCCGCGCTGGCCCCCGCCGGCCAGGCCCCCACCATGGCCGACGGCGGCGTGCCCGTGGACGATATCGCCGCAAGCTACCCCGACGCCGACTGGGACGCGGTCTGCTCCGAGATCTTCCTGCAGCCTTAAGAGAAAGCAACCACAGATGGATACAGATGCACACAGATAAGAACGGGTCTTATCCGTGTGCATCAGTGTCCATCTGTGGTTCCGTGTTTTCGTTTCCCTCTAAGCTGGGAACTGGCCGAGCTAGAGACTTGCCCATGTCAAAGCGCCTCACCATCGAAAACGTGAATCTCGATGACAGCGACCAAAAGGCCTTCTCGATGGAAAGGGATGCTTATGAAGGAAGCCCCGGCCGACGAAATGCAGGAAGGCTCGGAGCGCGAGTTCGGCTGCTAGCCTCTGCATCTCTCGGTTTGTTTGAACCGTCATCCGGGTGATAATAGAGTCGTGTACATACCACGCGGAGTCGCACAGCGAGCCGCCCTCGACGCGGCCATACAGGAGATAGTGAGCACGCTCGGGCCGGATGTGGTCCGCGTGCGCTACACGCTTGGCGAGGACTGGACCGGCGACGACGCGATCTTCTTTCGCGTCCTGCTTTCGGACCGCGCCAGCAAGAGGCGTGGGCTGTTGCAGGTCACCAATCGCGTTAGAGATCGAATCGTACAGACACTCGAACCCGCCGAAGAGTGGGGACTGCTCCCTTATTTCGAGTTCAGGAGCGAATCCGAACAAGCAGCTCTAAAAGAGAAGGCTTGGGCGTGAACCATGGCCTTTGCCGACGATTTGCTGGAGCAGGCCCAGCATCTGGCCAATCGCGAGCGTAAAGAGCCGCGGCAAGCAAGCCTGCGGCGTGCGGTTTCGACAGCCTATTACGCGCTGTTTCATCTCCTCATTTCCGAGGCGACGCTGAACTGGAAACGGGTCGAATATCGAGATGTGCTCGCCCGCGTCTTCGAGCACGGAAAAATGAAGAGCGCATGCCGGAAGAAGATGGGCGAGCTGACCGGATACTATAAGACGAACCCGCGGGCCGGCTCCGAGTTGACCGCTGCCCAACACCTGCACAGGGTCGCGCAGACTTTCGTCGAGGCGCAGAATAATCGGCATGCGGCGGACTATGACAATTCCCGCGTGTGGGCGCGCACAGATGTGCTGGCCGAGATTGAGTCCGTTGCCAACGCGTTCAGAAGCTGGCGCGCGATACGAAACGAGAGCGTTGCCCAAGCTTTTCTTGTCTCGCTGTTCGGTGGTAAAGAGCCCGGCAGGGAACAATGACCCTTTGGATTCGATAATGCCCCTAACCCACGACTTTAAGGAGACCATCCGCGCGCGGGTGCAGAGTGACCCGGATTTCCGTCAAGCACTTCTGCGCGAAGCTGTCGAGTGCGTCATCAAGGGCGACGTGGCGACCGGCAAGGCCGTCCTCCGCGACTATGCCAACGCGACAGAGTTCGAGCTTTTGTTCAGGCGGTAAAGGGTCTCCCGCCTTGTCGAGGTGCGGCATCACCCGTACCAGCGTCGCCGGACCAGCAGCGGTCCTACGCCCGAATTCTGGCCCTTTTGGGAATCAGCGCCGCCATCTCCCTGCATTGACCGCCCCGGTGGATCATCGCGTGGCAGTTTGCACAGACTACGGCAAGGGCGTCGAGAGTGGTCTTCGTGCCCTTCTTTCCAAAGCGCGAGAGCGGCGTCAAGTGGTGGACCTGGGCGTAGCCGGAACCGATCTCGCCGTACCTTCGATAGAAGTCAAACGCGCACCCAGGAACTTCGCAGATCAGCCGACCGCGGCTGTCTTTCAGGGCTTGCCTGATCTTCGCGTCTCGTAAGGATGCCTCACGATAGCGATGTGCCACAAGCGATCTTCGGAGTTTTCCCTCTACCGCTGAAATGTCCCAATAGGTTTGGTCGGTCTCTCGGCTAGCGGAACGACCATCGGAGCCATCGCGAACCAGCTTTGGCAAGTCGCGCCGAAGCCGATTAAAAAAGGAAAATAACCTCGGATGAGTATTCGCGGTTGGGTGCCGTGCCCATCGCCGGACTCCTTGGCCTACCCACCCGCCCGGCAGCAAAGGTCTCCGGTTAGGCGGGACTAGGACGGCAGCCCGCGTGTGTGCATAAGCCCAGTCGTCGTCTGGCTCCGTTGTGGCTCCCGCGTATACGCCAACCACTTTGACCTCCTTCGAGTCAGGGTCCAACGCAACGAAAACCACATGGACTCGGCGAGGTGCTGCGCCTCTTCCAATGCCGCATCTAAAAGTCTGTTTCTCCCTCAGGAACGCGCTTGTCTCGGAGACGTCCAGGTCTTCGGGGTGAGCCCTTAGGTAGGCCATTCTACCGCGCGGCGGTTCGGTGCCGTCATAGTTCCGGGTCCATCCTATATAGGCGAAAAGAACTGGGATTTCGGTTGCGAGTTCCAATTCAAACCGCTTGGTGACCATCAGAAAGGCCTCTCAGCGGACGTCCGCTACCTTGCCATCGCGGAATTCAACCATCATGTCCTTATATTTGTACAGGACCTTTTCGCCGAGATCGACACGCGTCTGCGGAACGCCCAAAGCCCGTTCGACTTCTGTAAACGACATTCCAGTTTTTACCTGGCTCACGAAGACGCCCGAAGCCGTATTGCCCAATTCTGGAGCCGTCGCATCGGGGGATGTCGCAGGTTTAAACCAGCGTGCAGCAAGAGCATCGGCAGCGTCCAGATCTTTCCCTTTGTCACCGGCGCGGATTGCAATATGTACTTCTCCGACTTCAAGACTTTGATGTGCGAATCCTCCCAGGCCGCGGGTAACGGAGTGCGGCGAAAGACTCTGCAGATCGAGCGATAGATAACCAAAATGGAAACCGACACGGAGAACCTTCAGAACTTCTCCTTTACGCAGGGAATCCACAGCGCAATCCGTTTCACCCGGCGTTCGAGGCACTACTCCCTGGACAAGTCCTCGCCTAGAATCGACCACAATATTGAAACAGCCAATATCAGGGTTGAGCGACCAGCCCCCACGATGGATCACGCCAGGCTGGGAGCCGATTGAGAGCCCTTCATCCATGACCACGACAAACTTATCTCTGTATTTTGAAAGGGTACCCTCCGCATCCATTGAGCTTCCCACAACAGGGGGCGCAGCGACGGAGATCGACAACGCGATTCCCGCGAGGATCTTCGTTAAAGTTTTCATATGGCTTCTCCCAGCCCTAACCGCCGCCTCGTTGTTTTCCTTTGCTGGAAATCGTTCGGACGGTGAGGAGCGGAATTCTCTTCACTGCTATACCTCACCGGTTATCGTACTCCTGGAATCCCGAGAATCTCACAATACGTTTAGTTAACCCTAATTCCGCCACATCCGCGGGATGTCGTATCGCTTGATCTTCTCGTACAACGTCGACCGGTCGATCCCCAACGCCGCCGCGGCCTCTTTGATGTTCCCGCTAGTCCGCTGAATCGCCGCCGCGATAGCCTGCCGCTCCAGTTCCTGCAGCGTCACATTCACCGGAACACGCCCGTTGCCGCCCGACTCCATCTTGCGCGACAGGAATCCGAAATCGTCCTCCGTCAACACCCGCGCCTTGGCCGTCACGATGGCCCGCTCCACGGCGTTCTCCAACTCCCGCACGTTGCCCGGCCAGTCGTAGTCCATCAGCAGCTTCAACGCGCCCGCGGAAATCTCCGCCACGGCCTTGCCCAGCTCGTGCGACAACCGCTCCAGGAAATCGCTAGCCAGCAGCGGAATATCGTCGCGCCGCTCACGCAACGGCGGCAGCCGGATCTCGATCACGTTCAGCCGGTAATACAAATCGTCGCGGAACTCGCGGTCTTCCACGGCCTGCTGCAAATCGCGATTGGTGGCCGCTATCACCCGCACATCCACGCGCACTTCCTCCGAGCCGCCCACGCGATAGAAGCAGCGCTCCTGCAGCACGCGCAGCAGATCGGCTTGCAGCTTCGGCGAGATGTCGCCGATTTCATCCAGGAAAATCGTGCCGCAATCGGCCAGCTCGAACTTGCCCTTCTTCTGCGACACCGCGCCGGTGAACGATCCCTTCTCATGCCCGAACAATTCGGATTCGAGCAGCGTCTCCGCCAGTGCCGCGCACGATACTGCTACGAAGGGTTTGGCCGCGCGTTCGCCCGAATTGTGAATGGCGCGCGCGATCAGTTCCTTTCCCGTGCCGCTCTCGCCGCGGATCAGCACCGTGCTGCGCAGGCTGGCTACCTCGCGCGCCAGGTCCAGAATCTCCCGCATGCGCGCGTTCTTGCTGATGATGTCGCCGTAGCGGTATTGGCGGCTCAGTTTCTTGCGCAGGATGGTATTCTCGCGTTGCAGATTCTTGACCTTGATGATGCGCTCCACCAGCAGCGAGATCTCCTCCGGGTTGCACGGCTTAACGATATATTCCTGCGCGCCTTCCTTCATGGCGGTGATCGCCGTATCCACCGTGGCATAGGCCGTAATGATGATGATCGACGCATCCGCATGCATGCGCCGGATCTCCATCATGGTCTCGATGCCGTCCATGCCGCCCGGCATCTTCAGGTCGATGAAGTAGATCGCGTAGTCCTTGGCGGCGGCCTTCTCAATGGCCTCCCTGCCGGAGGATGCCGTATCCACCGCATAGCCGTCCTCGCGCAACCAGGCGGCCAGCGACTCGCACATGACCTCCTCGTCGTCCACCGTCAGAATCTCCCAACGCGTCTTCATGCCCGTTCCGCTCCCGCCGCCGCTAGCACCGGCTCCTCCGCGTTGCCCGATACCGGCAACGTCACGGTGAAGGTCGCCCCTTCGCCCGGCTTGCTGGTCACCGCGATATCGCCGCCATGCGCTTCCACGATCCCGTACGAGACCGCCAGTCCCAACCCCACTCCCTTGCCCTCCGGCTTGGTGGTGAAGAACGGATCGAAGATCCGGCTCAGATTCTCGGCCCGCACGCCTTCGCCATTGTCCTCGACCGCCAGCGCCACTGCCGCGCCGTTCTGCACTCGCCGGGTGCGCACCGTCAACCGCCGCTCCTCGCGCGAATGCGTAGCCTCCGCCCCGTTCAACACCAGGTTCAACACCACCTGCTGGATCTGGGAGCTATCGCACCGAACCGCCGGAAGATCGTCGGCCAGATCCGTATTCACGGTCACGTTCCCCAGTTTCAGTTTGTGCGAAGCCAGCGACAAAGTGGTCTTCACGATGCGATTCAGATCCGCCTCGGCCCGCTGCGGCTTGGACCGCCGTGAAAACGACAGCAGGTCCGAAACGATCCGGCCCACGCGCGAGGTCTCCTGCACCACTTGCGAAAGATATTTCCGGAATTCCGGTATCCTCTCCGGCGGGATGCCATCGTCCTTCAGAATTCGCTGCATCAGCATCCCGAGATTCAGCACGCCGGAGACCGGATTGTTGATTTCGTGCGCCACGCTCGCCGCCAGGTGGCCTAGAGACGCCAGGCGATCGGTTTGCCGCAGCTTCTGGTGCGCGGCGCGCAGTTCTTCGGTGCGCTCGGCGACCTTGGTCTCCAGCTTCGCGGTGAACTGGTTGATCTCGTCCATGGCCAGCCGCAGCCGCTCGCGCATGGTGTTGAACGACCGCGCCAGGTGGTCCAGTTCCTCACTGGTGTGGACGATGTCGATCGGCTTATCCAGTTCCATGGCGCTGACCGCCTTGGTGCCCGCGATCAATTGCTGGATCGGCACGCCTACGAAACGCTGGGTGAAAAAGAAGATGAAGATGCCGATCAGGAGAATCTCGATGCCGGTCACGGCGAAGACCCCCAGCTTCACCTGGGCGATCTCGCGGTCCGCCGAATCCAGGTTGAGCGACAAGTCCAGCACCCCCAGAACTTTCACCGCGGCCGGGTGCGCGTGGCAGGCCGCCTGGCTGCATGCCGCTTCGTTGGGGATCGGCGTGACCATGGCCAGGTTGCGCCGGCCGTCGCGTCCGCTAAAGATGCTGACGCTGCTTGAAACGATGGTCTTCTCGCGCGGGTCCGCGCCCCTGCCGGAGTCCGCGGGCGCCGTCGAAAACACCAGACGGCCCGTCCGGTTGAACATGCGAATGCGGTCGATGCCCTGCCTGCTCCCGATGGTCTGCATCACTTCGTAGGCCGTCTCGCGATGGTCGTCCAGCATGGCGTGCCAGGTCGCGCTGGTGATGCTTTTCGAAAGCTGGTCGGCGCCCGTGACCATGGCGTTCAACAGGTGCTGCTGCTCGGTTTTCACCGTGATCAGGCCGGAGATGGCGCTAATCACGACGACAATGAGCGTCAGAGAAAGGATCAGTTTTTGCGCGAGTCGTCTGGGCAATTGAATCGGACCTTAAGCTCTATTATCTCTGAAAGCCCGGGAAAATTCGCGATTCCTCTGGAGAAATCGCTCCCTTACGGTCGCGGCTCGGCAATAGCCGCATTTGATTTCGCTAGGTTTACCGAGCCGCGACCGCTGCCGAGCCGCGACCGTCAGGGAGCGGTTTCCGTCAGCCCAAAAGACCGGCGGCGCGGAGGATGCGGCGCACCTTCTTGGGCGAGATGGAGAGGCGCGCAGCCACGCGCGAGACCTTGCGTTCTTCGCGCTCCCAGACCTTGGGAATGATGATGTGCGCGAAGTCTTCGGTGATCTGCTGGAAGGTCTTATCGCCGACCAGCCCCTGCGACCACTCGCGCAGCACCGTATCGACCGGACCCCGGCGCAAAATGCGGGCCTTCAGCTCTTGCAGGTCGTCCCAGATATAGTCCGGCCCCTGCGGCTTCAGCAGGGCCGCCGCCGCGTCGCAACTCTGACGGGCGGCTTCCACGTTGTCGAAGAAATCGTTGGCGAAGGTCATGCCCTGGCACACGTGGGCGCGCGCCAGCAGACGGCGGTTCTGCGTATGCTTGGCGAATTCCACGGCGTCGCGGGCGAAATCGTGCGCGAGTTGCGCATGCGGGTTGGCGCCGGAAGCCTCTTCGATCTGCTCGTCGAATTTGGAATTCTCCACGATCGATTGGAGGATGCGCGCCCGCGCCATCAGGATGTAATCGGCCTTTTGCTCGCCGTGCCGGAAGGCTTCCGCAGCTTCCGATCCGGCGCTATCCAGTTCGCCCGAATCCAGGCACAGAAAGCCGCGCAGGATGTGGACCGCGCCCATGCCGCGGTGATTGCCCTGGCCCTGGTAGATGGCGCCGGCGGCCTGCAGTTGCTCGACCGCCTTCTCGCGCAACCGCGCGAATTGCCTGCGGGCCTCGGCCATGGTGTTGGCTGTATCCGCGGCGGCGGCCGCCTCCCGTCCGCCGGAGGCTTTGCGGCTGGCCGCGGCAGCATCCATTTTCTTGCGCAGTTGCAGGCGCATGAGCCGCTCGGCGGAAGCCATATTCACCAGCGACCGTGCCAGGTTGGGATGCCGCGGATTGCGCTTGGCGTACTCTTCCATGGCCTTCTCGAAGTACTCCAGCGCGCGCTCGTAACGCGCCTCGCGGCGCGCGATTCTGCCGTAGGCGGACTGGATGTTGCCGCGGTTGACCCAGTCGTCCGTCTGGCTGAGTGCGGCCTCGGCCTCCTGCAGCGTGCGCGCCGCCTCCTGCAGCTTTCCTTTCTGAAACGCCAGCCAGCTTTCCAGCACTTGCATGACGGCGGCCATCTGGCCGTAACCCAACTCCTGGGCCAACTCGCGCGCCTTCACCGTGTAGCTGAGGGCATCGTCGTAGCGGCCCTGGCTGCGCAGGCACCGCCCGATCCAGAAATTCGAGATGGCCAGCAACTCGCGATCGCGCACTTCCTCCTCGACCGACTCGACGAACGCGAAATGCCCGATGGCCCGCTCGAAGTTTTCCTCCACCATGGCGACCAGGCCTTCGGCCATGCGCAAATGCAGGTAGTCGAGCAAGGGCAGGGCGGCGCGGGAATCTTTTGGGAAGCGCGGCAACAGGCGCTTGATGAGTTGTGGGCCTTCAAACCCGATATCCACCCACTGCGCCAGGTATCCTAACAGGACGCCGGCGCTTTTGCGTGTTGGGGCGAGCGATCCGATCAGGCTGCGGTTGGCTTCCAGGCATCGCATGCCGCTATCCAGCCGGCGGTAGGCGATATCTTCCCGAAGCTGACGGAGTAGCTCACCGTAGTCGGCGGCATCTGCCATCGATTAAAGTATGCGCGGCGGCGCGGCGGATGTCCAGCGGGTGGGGTGCAGGCGCCGATTCCGATCAAGTTGTTAGTGTGTATGTTATGCAAGCCGTTACGCCCTTCGAAAGCGGATTCCTGCACACGCCCGATGCGCCCATCGGTCACGGCTTGGTCTTGACTCATGGCGCCGGATCGAACGCCCGCGCGCCGCTGCTGGTCGCCATAGCGGACGCCTTCTGCGCGGCGGGCATCACGGTGCTCCGCTGCGATCTGGCGTTTCGCCAGGCGCGTCCACACGGGCCGCCCTTCCCGGCGATGGCGGCCCAGGATCGCGCCGGTCTCGCGCGGGCGGTTCTGTTCCTGCGCAACCGCCTCCCAGGCAAGGTGTTTCTCGGCGGCCATTCCTACGGCGGCCGGCAATCCAGCATGCTGGCGGCGGAGGAGCCTGATCTCGCGGCGGGCCTGCTGCTGCTCTCGTATCCGCTGCATCCGCCGCGGCGTCCCGCCGATCTGCGGACCGCACATTTCCCGAAGCTCTCGACGCCCGCGTTATTCGTGCATGGCACGCGCGACCCGTTCGGCTCCATCGAGGAGATGCGCGCCGCGCTCGCACTGATCGCCGGACCGCACGAGATCGTCGCCATCGAAGGCGCGGGGCACGATCTCGGCGGCAAAGGCTCGCACGCGCGGGTGGCCGGCACGGCGCTGGCCGCATTCCTGCAATTCGCTAAGCTGGTGCCATGAGGCATTCGCGGATCGCATCGCTGTTTCTGCTGGCCGCTTCCCTGCTGCTCGCCGCCGATGGCGACTGGCAATCCGAAGGCGTCGTCTCGGTCGCTCACTCGCCATACGCCAAGCTGCACGCGGTGCCCATCCACGCGGTGAAAATGGGCGACGGCTTCTGGAGCGCCCGCCGCGCTACCAATGTGGAGAAGAGCATCCCCACGCTGCTTGCGGAATTGGAGCAGCACGGCGTGGTGGCTAACTTCCTGCGCCTGGAGGGCAAGAAGGACGTGCCGCGGCGCGGCCCGCTCTATACCGATTCCGATCTCTACAAATGGATGGAGGCCGTGGCATTTGTGCTGCAGTCCGGCGACCAACCGAAACTCCGAGCCGAGTTCGACCGGCTCACCGGCATCATCCTGGCGGCGCAGGAACCCAGCGGCTACCTGAACACTTATTGGACCGAGGAGCGCACGCCCAAACGCTTCACCGAAATGTACCGCTCTCACGAGCTTTACTGCATAGGCCACTTGATCCAGGCCGCTATCGCCTATTACCGCGCCACCGGCGACCGCAAGCTGCTCGATGGCGGCATCCGCTTCGCCAATTACATGGTGGAGAACTTCGGTCCGCAGAAGCGGCCGGCGCTCACCGGACATCCGGAATTCGAGATGGCGCTGGTCGAGTTGTACCGAACGACTGGCGACCGCCGCTATCTGGATTTCGCCGGCTATCTGCTCTCGGGCGTGGAGCGCGAGCGCCTGCACCTCACTGCAGACCAGATCACGTACCTGTTTAGCGGCAAGCCGTTCACTTCGCGCACGGAGTTCGAGGGCCACGCCGTGCGCGCCATGTACGCTTCGAGCGGGGCCACGGATTACTACATGGAGACCGGCGACCCCGCTTATCTGAAAACGCTCGAAACGCTGTGGCGCGACCTGGTGAACGGTAAGATGTACATCACCGGCGGCGTGGGATCGCGCGAGGCCGGCGAGGCGTTCGGCGAAGCCTACGAATTGCCCAACGCGCAGGCCTACGGCGAAAGTTGCGCCGCCATCGGCAACATGATGTGGAACTGGCGCATGCTGCTGGCGCTGGGCGAATCGCGCTTCGCCGACGTGATGGAGCGCGCGCTGTACAACGGGATCAACTCGGGCATGTCGCTTTCGGGCACGCTCTATTGCTACCGCAATCCGCTGGAATCGTCGGGCGAGAAGATTCGCAACGAGTGGTATGACACCACCTGCTGCCCGCCGAATATGGAGCGCATTTTGGCGTCGCTGCCCGGTTATCTGTACAGCACCGGCCCGAAAGGGGTGTATGTGAATCTGTTCCACACCTCCACGCTGGATTGGCATTTGGAGAACGGCACAGGCATCCGCATTGCGCAGCAAACCGAATACCCGTGGAAAGGCGCGGTGGATCTGACGGTCGATCCGGCGCATGCGGCCGAGTTCAGCCTGTTCGTGCGCATCCCGGCTTGGTCGGATGGAACCACCGTTGGGGTCAAGGTTCCCGCGCCTTTTTCTACCCGGCAAGACACGCCCAAGGCTGGCGAATATTTCGAGATTCATCGCCGGTGGAAGCCCGGCGACAAGATGCATATCGAGTTCGAAATGAAACCGCGGCTGGTGCGCGCCAATCCCCTGGTGCGCGAAGACGCCGGCCGCGTGGCGCTGGAGTGCGGACCGCTGGTCTATTGCCTGGAGCAACCCGATCAGCCCGGATTCAATCTGTTTGATGCCGCCCTGCTCGACGACGGAACAGGCTTCGTCAGCGCTTTTCAGCCGGATTTGCTGGGCGGCATTATGGTGCTCAAACACCGGGGGAGCGTGGTGGACCGGCCGTTCTCGAGCGAGCCGCTGTACCGGCCGTTCAGAGAGCAGTTCGAACGCCCTGGCACCGTTGTGGCGTTGACCTTCATTCCTTACTATGCGTGGGCCAATCGGGAGCCATCCCGCATGGAAGTCTGGGTCCCTTATACGACAGTCGGGACCGAGTGACTGCGGAGCCGGCGAAACGTAGATTCCAAGTTTGCGGATTGGAAGACCAGTGAGCCTGGCACGATTGCGTCGGCGCCTGCCGCGCACAGTTCGCCCACGGTATGCGCGCGGATGCCGCCGTCGGCCACCAAACGCACTTGGCGCTTGGCATGCTCCCGCAGCAGGCCGCGCGCCTCTCGTAGGCGGTCGCATGCCTGCGGCGCAAGGCCGCGTCCTTTCACCCCCACCTCCGTGCCCAACAGGATCATAACCTCGACCGCATCGAGATACGGCAGCACGGCGCGCACGGGTGTTTCGAGCTTCAATGCCACTCCCGCGCCGCATCCCCGGCGGAGCGCTTGTTCGATGGCCGCGCCGGCTTCGCGCTCGCCGTTCTCTGCGTGCACCGTGAGCAGATCCGCTCCGGCGTCCAGGAACTCGCCGGCGAGCAACGACGGATACTCGGCCATCAGGTGCACGTGAAAGGGAACCACGGTGTGCGGGCGGATCGCGCGAATGAGATCGGGGAAGAAGAGCAGGCTGGGAACGAAGTGGCCGTCGGCCGCATCCAGATGGAAGGAATCGGCCCAGGGTGAGAGGCGGCGTACGGCCGTTTCGAGGTTGCCCAGGTCCGCGGACCAGAGAGACACGTCAGCCAGGAGGCGATCACTTGGCAAATGGGACCAGCCGCGCACGTCTCAGCGTAACAGCTTCTCCCCCGGCGGATGGTGTGCAACAATCGGGTAGGGACACCGCATGAAGCCCAAAATCTACATTTCGCATCCACGACTTCCCATCGAGGAGGTCGCAAAGAGAGCGGGCGTGTCCAAGCGCCGCTTGAAGGAACTGATGGTCATCGTCGCCGATGTGATTGAATCGGAGGCGCCGCGCCAATCAAAGCGCGCCGGCAAACAGAGTGCTCACAAACGACCGAAGACAACCGCTGGCCGCTGAAGAATACGGAGTATTCCTCAACATACCGTATGACCAAGGCTTCGAGTCTCTCTACCTGGCGTATATCGCCGGTCTACGTGCTTTTCGATTGGAGCCAAGAGCGACACTCCAGATTCCTGGCGGCCAGCGCCGGCTTGATCGAATTCTCGATCTGATCGGCGGTTGCCGCTATTCCTTCCACGATCTGTCCCGTGTCGAGCTGAATCGGAAACGGCCCGCGACGCCTCGCTTCAACATGCCATTCGAACTTGGCTTGGCCGTCGCATGGCAAAAGTTTCGCGAGCCAACCCATACCTGGTGTGTCTTTGAATCGCGCAGTTGGAGAGCCGGCAAATCGCTCAGCGACCTGAGCGGCACAGATGTGTACGTTCACGATGGCACGCCAGCCGGCGTTTTCCGCGAGATCTGCAATGCCCTCGTCCTGGCAGTCCACCAACCGACGGTGAAGCAAATGGCTGCCATTTATCGGGGGCTGCGTCGAGGTTTGCCGGATATCATGCGGAACGCCGGGGCAAGATCGGTATTCGAGGCGAGAGCCTTCGCCGATCTGATCGTTGTTGCAGAACGTCTGGCGGCGGAATACGTCGACTGACTCAGTGCCCTTCCTCTTCCAGCGACACCTTCCCCGCAAAGCTCCTGTACGTATACACGAAGTAGCCCGTCGTGAGCAGCATCCCCGGAATGAACCACGCCAAGCCCACCTTCAACCCATACGGCGCGGCGGCTGCATTGTAGACCGTCAGCCCGAGCCGCGGATCCGTGTTCGACGGCAGCACATAAGGATACAGCCCGAACGCCGCGCTGGTCAGCATCTCCGCGATGAACAGCGACGAGCACAAGAACGGCGCGAGACTCTGGCGGGCGGTCGCGCGCATGCCGATCAGCCCGGCCACCGCCAGCAACGGAAACAGGTAGCCCCAGGGCCGCGCACCGAAGCTCGCGCCGAGCCGCGGCTGGATCGCGAAGCTCGACCAGGTGATCGCCACGATGAGCGGCAGCAAGCTCCACCAGCCGGCCTGCGCCACCTTGCGCGCGCGTTGCTCCAACTCGCCATCCGCCTTCAGCGCCACCCATAGAGCGCCGTGCACCATCAACGTCGCGAACGCCGCCACCGCCACCAGCACGGTGTACCAGTCCAGAATGCCCACGTCGCGCCCGATGCCGAAATTGGTCCACAGCGGCAGGAAGAACTCGTTGGCCCCATCGAGCGGCACGCCGCGCACCACGTTGCCCAGCGCCGCACCGAAGAAGATGGCCAGCAGCGCGCTCGCTCCGCCGAACACCACGTCCCAGAAGGGCTTCCACACCAGGCTGTCGATGTGATTGCGAAATTCGATCGAAATGCCGCGCAGGATCAGCAGCCAGAGCACCATCATCAGCGGCAGATAGAAGCCGCTGAAGCTGGATGCGTACAACTCCGGAAACGCGAAGTACAGCGTGCCGCCGCCGGCCAGCAGCCATACTTCATTGCCATCCCACACCGGACCGATGGAGCGCAACACCTGCCGCCGCTCGCGATCCGTGCGCGCCACCAGAAGCTGGACGATGCCCGCGCCCAGGTCGAATCCGTCCAGCACCACGTACACGGCGATCATCAGGGCGACCAGTATGAACCAGACGGTACCCATCACACCGCCTCCGGCCCGTGCTCGATCTCGCGGTAAACCAGCAGCAGGAACAGCATGGCCAGCACTGCGTACATGCCCATGAATCCGATCAGGGTGAACAGCGCGTTGCCCGCGGAAACATGTGGCGACACGCCTTCGGGGGTGCGCATCAGCCCATAGATCAACCACGGCTGCCGGCCGGCTTCCGCCGTGATCCAGCCCGCCGTGTTGGCGATATATGGAAACGGCGCCGACAGCATCAGCAGCCACAACACCTTGCGCTCGGCGAACAGCCGGCCACGCCACAACTCAAGCGCGGCCAGCGCCATCACCGCGATAAAAATGGTCCCCAGCCCCACCATGATGTGATAGCTGAAATACAGCAGCGGGATGTTATCGGGCCAACGATCGGGCGGGAAGGCGTCCAGGCCTTTCACCTCCGCCTTCCATCGCTGGTAGGTGAGAAAGCTTAGCGCGCGCGGCACTTCCAGAGGATTGTCGAGCCGGCGCTTCTCCACGTCCGGCTGCCCGATCAGGGCCAGCGGCGCGCCCGCCTCGGTTTCGAACAGCCCTTCCATGGCGGCCAGCGTCGCGGGCTGATGCAACGCGACGTTCTTGCCTTGCCCGTCGCCGGTGGGAAACAACATGAGAAACGCCGATGCCAGACCCGCGATCACGCCGACCCTCACAAACGTCTCCCCATACCGCTGCTCCCGCTTCACCAATAGGTAGAACGCGCCCACCGCCGCCATGGCGAACGCGGCCGTCACCACCGCGCCCGTCATGTTGTGCAGATACTGCCACAGCAGCCACGGGTTCGCCAGCAACGCCCACAAGCTCGTCAGCAGGATCTCGCCGTGCGGCCCCAGCGCGTAGCCCACGGGATGCTGCATCCAGGCGTCGGTCGCCACGATGAAGAATCCGGAAAGCCACGATCCCAGGAAAACCAGGAAGCCCGCGAGCCAGTGCCGCTTAGGCCCCAACTTTTTTTCGCCGAACAAAAACAGGCCCAGAAAGCTCGATTCCAGGAAAAACGAAAACACGCCTTCCATGGCCAACGTCTGCCCGATCACGCCGCCGGCCGACTTCGAAAAACGCGCCCAGTTAGTGCCGAACTGGAACTCCATGGGAATGCCCGTCACCACGCCCATGGCGAAGTTGATGGCGAAGATGCGCGCCCAGAATCGCGCCGCGCGGTTGTAGTGCTCGTCGCCCGTCCGCAGCGCCATGGTCTTGAGCACTACCAGCAGCAGCGCCAGGCCCATGGTCAATTGCGGAAAGATGTAGTGGAATGTGACGGTGAAGGCGAAATGCAGCCGATGTATGGTCAGCGCATCCATTTTTTCAAGACGGATATCGAAGCGCGCCTTGCTCTTCTCATGGTCGCACACCCGGGCTGCCGTGGTTATTGACAGGCAGTCTGTTTTATAGCCTTGCGCTGGTGCGAGGCTGGTTCACGTTTCCGGCGGATGTTAGCATAAGCCATTCGATACATGAGTCGTCCTGCTCAGCCCGAAGGCTACGAGGATTTTCTGCGAGAGCTGAAGCAGCGGATTCGCACCGCCCAGGTGCGAGCTGCCGTGGGGGTCAACCGCGAACTCATCCTCCTCTATTGGCACCTCGGCCGCGATATCGTCGATCGCCAGAACCGGGCCGGCTGGGGCGCCAAAGTCATTAAGCGCCTGGCCGCAGACCTGCACAGCGAGTTCCCGGACGTGAAGGGGTTTTCCCGGACCAACCTGCTTTACATGCGAGCGTTCGCGGAGGCTTGGCCGGAGGAATCATTTGTCCAACAGGTTGTTGGACAAATTCCGTGGGGCCATAATCTCAGAATCCTCGACCTCGTGAAAGACCTCCGCCAGCGGGAGTGGTACGTGAGGGCCGCGCTGTAGCACGGCTGGAGCCGCAATGTCCTCATCCACCAGATCGAGAGTGGCCTCGATCGCCGTCTAGGGAGGGCACAAACCAACTTCGGCGCAAGGAGGGTATTCCGGACCGTACGATCTCGTTGCACCTCGGGAAAGACTGAGCGGTCGCCAGGAATCAGACCTATCCCTGCCGCACGCCCAGCTTGCTTAGGAAAAACATCATCGGACACCAATTGGTGAAGGCCGACTGAAACAGGTTCAGCCCGACGAATGCGGTGAACCAGTACCAGCCGGGATTCACCCAGTGGCCCAGCGCCAGGCTGAGCATCACCAAGAAGCCCGCGATCAAGCGGAGGTATCGGTCTATCGTCATGAGGTTCTCCTTCCATTCACCACGAAATACACGATGGGTACGGTCATGCGCGACAGCGCCAGCGAGGCGACCTCTCCCGCCATCAGCGCAATCGCCAACCCCTGAAAAATGGGGTCGAACAGGATGACCGCCGATCCCACTACTACCGCGGCCGCGGTCAGCACCATGGGGCGAAAGCGCACCGCGCCCGCGTCGATCACCGCCTCGCCGAGCGGTATGCCTTCTTTCAGGCGCAGCTCGATGAAATCCACCAGGATGATCGAATTCCGCACCACGATGCCCGCCCCCGCAATGAATCCGATCATCGAAGTGGCCGTGAAGAAGGCGTGCAGCAGCCCGTGCGCCGGCAGAATGCCGACGAGCGAAAACGGAATCGCCGCCATGATCACCAGCGGCGTTGAGAAGGACTGAAACCAGCCCACCACCAGCCCGTAAATCAGGATCAACACCGCCGCGAACGCCAGGCCCAGGTCGCGAAACACTTCGTAAGTGATATGCCACTCGCCATCCCATTTCATGGCGTAGTGGCTATCTTCGGTGGGCTGATGCGCGGTCAGTTGCTCGACCTTGATCTGCGGCGACAGTTTGAGGATGGCGTAGACGGGACTTTCGATGGCGCCCGCCACATCCGCCGTCACGTAAACGACAGGCATCAGATTCTTGTGGTAGATACTCTTGTCCGCCGTCATCGGATCTTGGTGGACCAGTTCGCTCAGCGCCACGCCGCGCACCTTCAGCGACAGCATGCGGTCCAAGTCCGAGCGCGTGGCGCGATCGAGCCGCACGGTAATCGGGACGTCTTCCTTCTCCGAGTCCACGTGCAGCAGCCCCGCCTGGTATCCGGCCGAAGCCGCCTCCACCGTGCGTGCGATGTCGTCCTCGGAGATGCCGCTCAGCGCAGCCTTCTCTTTATCGACCACCAGCTTGTACTTGGTCTGATCGTCGTCCACGTACCAGTCCACGTCCACCACGCCGGCCGTGCGCTTGAACAGATCGCGAACCTCGCGCGCCACCCGCAGGCGGCCTTGCGGGTCCGGGCCGTAAATCTCCGCCACCAGGGTTTCCAGCACCGGCGGCCCCGGCGGCACTTCCGCCACCTTGATGCGTGCGCCGAAGGCATCCGCCACCGGCTGCAAACGCTGCCGCACTTGCTTGGCGATCTCGTGGCTCTGCAGTTTCCGGTCGCCCTTGGGCAGCAGGTTCACCTGGATGTCCGCCATGTTGGCGCCGCGCCGCAGATAGTAGTGCCGCACCAGGCCGTTGAAGTTGTAGGGTGAGGCTGTGCCCACGTAGGTTTCGAGGTCGATCACTTCCGGCTGCTTCCGCGCCTCGCGCGCCAGCGCTTCGGTGACGCGCGCGGTCTGCTCCAGCGTGGTTCCGGTAGGCATGTCCACGATCACCTGGAACTCGCTCTTGTTGTCGAACGGCAGCATCTTCACCTTGACGAATCCGATGTAGACCAGCGACATCGAGGCGAGCAGCAACACCACCACCATCGCCAGAAATCCCCAGCGCAGCGGCGCACGATGGAGCAACGCGCCCATGAACCGGCGATACAGGCGGGTTAGCGCACCTTCCCGTTCGCCGTGCGCGCGCGCCGCGCTGGGCTTCAGGATCCGCACTGCGGCCCACGGCGTCACTACAAACGCCACCATGAGGGAAAACATCATGGCCGCACTCGCGCCAATGGGGATGGGCCGCATGTACGGCCCCATCAGACCGCCCACGAATGCCATCGGCAGAATCGCAGCCACCACCGCCAGCGTGGCCAGGATGGTGGGATTGCCTACCTCGTTCACCGCTTCCACCGCCACGTCGAACGGCGGGCGCTCGCGATTCGCCGGCATGCGCCAATGCCGCACGATGTTCTCCAGCACCACGATGGCGTCATCCACCAGGATGCCGATGGAGAAGATCAGCGCGAACAGGGTGATGCGGTTCAGCGTGTAACCGTAGAAATAGAAGACCGCCAGCGTCAGGGCCAACGTCACGGGAATGGCGATGAATACGATGAGCGATTCGCGCAGCCCCAGAGTGATGGCGATCAGCACGCACACCGACACCACCGCGATCAGCATGTGCCATAGCAGTTCGTTGGATTTCTCGGCGGCCGTGTCCCCGTAATTCCTGGTGATGGCGACGGTCACGTCCGCCGGAATCACGCTGCCCTTCAACGGCTCGATCCGCCGCAGCACGTTGTCCGCTACCACCACCGCGTTGGTTCCTTTGCGCTTGGAGACCGCGATGGTCACCGCCGGGTCGAAGCTCCCGCCCGCGGAATAGCGCACGTACTGGCTGGGTTCTTCGCCGCCATCCGTGACCTCGGCGATATCGCGCACGAAGACCGGCTTGCCGTTCGCCACACCCGCCACCACGCCGCGCACATCATCGGCGCTGCGCAGGAACTCGCCGGTCTCGAGCAACAATTCGCGGTTGCCGCTCGCATAAGCGCCTGCATCCAGGCGCTGGTTCGAAGCGCCCAGTGCGCCGATGACCTGCATGGGTGCGAGCGAATAGGCTGCCAGGTGCGCCTCGTCCAGTTCCACGCGAATCTCGCGGCGCTGGCCGCCGATGAGAGTCACGGCCGAAACATCCGGCACCTGTTTGATCGCGTCGTCGACCTGCGCGGCGATGCGGCGCAATTCGAAATCGCCATAGCGCTTGCTGGCAAGGGTGAGCGCCAGGATGGGCACGTCGTCGATAGATCGCGGCTTCACCAGCGGCTGCGAAGCGCCCGGCGGGATCAGGTCGAAGTTGGCGTACAGCTTCTGATTGAGCCGCACGATGCTCTTCTCTTCATCCTGGCCCACCAGGAAGCGCACCACCGCCATGGACATTCCCGCGCTGGAGGTGGAGTAGATATACTCCACGCCGGGGACCTCCCACAGCAGTTTTTCCATGGGCTTGGTGACCCGCTCTTCGACCTCGCGCGCGGAAGCGCCGGGCATGCGGACGAACACGTCGATCATGGGGACGATGATCTGCGGCTCCTCCTCGCGCGGCAGCTTCCACACGGCGAAAGCGCCCATCAGCAACGAAGCGGCGATCACCAGCGGCGTCAGCTTGGAATCGATCCAGGCGTGCGCAACGCGGCCCGCCGGCCCGAGGTGCTTCCCGTTCCCGACGCCGCTCACTGATGGTCCTCCACGCGCGCGCCGTCCGCCAATCCCGGCGGCAGCGGGCAGATCACTTTCTCGCCCGCGCTCAGGCCCGAGAGCACTTCCACCTTATCGCCCGACTTCTGGCCGATCGTAACCAGGCGCGTGTGTGCGTAGCCGCCATCGGCTACCATGACCGATTGCAGTTGGCCGCGCTCGGTCACGGCCGCCGCCGGCGCGGCCAGCACGTTGCGGGCGCCGCTCGAAAACACCGCTCGTCCAAACATGCCGGAGCGCAGTTGCGCGAGCGCCGGCAAATCGATCTTGACCGTGTAAGCGCGCGAGGCGGCGTCCACCGCCGGCACTATTTCGGAAACGTGCGCGTCCAACGTCCGGCCGAGCGCTTCCAGGTTCACCGCAACCGGCTGCCCGGCGTGAATCGACTTGACCCGCGATTCCTCCACGGCCGCTTCCAGCCTGTACGCGCCCTCGCGTTCGATGGTCACCAATGGCGCGCCGGGAGTGGCCATGCTGCCAGGCTCGGCGGTCCTGGCTGTCACGCCCCCCGCGAACGGCGCGCGGATTTCCGCATAGCCGCGCACGATCCCGGCAGATTGCACCTCCTGCTCGGCCTGCGCGATCTTCGCCCGGACCTGCGCGCCTTTGGCCGCGGCCATCTGGTAGGCCGCTTCTGCCGCCTTGCGCCGGGCGGTCGCCTCGTCGAATTCCTGGTTCGAAATGGATTTCTTATCGAACAATTCCTGCATGCGTCCGAAGGTTGCCTTCGCCAGATCGAGCTGCGCCTTGGCGCCGGCCAGCGCCTGGTCCGCTTCGGCCAGCGCGCTGCGCGCCTCTTCGCGTCCGGCTTCCGCACGCCGATAGTTCGCCTCCAGGTCGCGGGCCTCGAGCGTCACCAGCGGGTCGCCCTCGCGTACCCGGTCGCCAGCTTGCACGCGCACCTCGAGCACAGTCGCCATCACCTTGCTCGATATCACCGCCGCAGTCCGCGCCCGCACCGTGCCGACCGCCTCGTATCCGGCCGGCCACTGCTCTGCCGTAGCCGCTATCGTCCGCACTACGACCGCAGGCGCCGAGGCCGCCGTATCTTTCCTACGGGTCTCACTCCCGCACCCGGCCAAGGCGAGGAACAAGACCCCAGCCCCTAGCCCCCAGCCCCTAGCCCCTTTACTTCCCACCTAGCACCTCCGATGCTTCCGTCAACTTTCCCGCTGCCAACTCCAGCCCCACCGCCGCAACGCGCTGATCGTGCACTGCCGCCAGACGCCGCATCCGGCTCTCCAACACGGCTGTTTCGGTGCGCAGCAGATCGGTCACATTGGCGAGTCCGGCTGCGTAGCGGTTTTGCGTGATGCGCAGGCTCTCTTCACCCTCGGCGACCGCCGCCTGGGCCACCGCAATACGCTGTCCTGCGGCGTGCAGATCGGCATATGCGCGGCGCACCTCCAGGCGGATGCCGGACCCGGCCCGCTCCTGCTCGGCTTCCGCGCGGCGCAACCCCGCGGTGGCCGCCTGGATGCGCGCCCGGTCGCCGAAGCCATTGAACAGGTTCCATTCGAGCGATACTGCGGCCAGCCAGTTGGCGCCCCCGCGGTCGACGAAGCGCTGGCGATCGGCTTCAAAAGCGGCGCGCACACCCACTTGCGGCAACAAGGCGCCGTGCGCGGCCCCAATTTGCGTCTGCGCCAGACTCGCCGCGAGTTTCACCTCGCGCGCCTCGGGCCGTTCAGCCACCGCTCCGGTTTCGTATTCCTGGAGCGGAAGATCCGGCAATGGGAGCGCTTCCAGCTTGGTGGTCAGGCTATGCGTGGTATCGAGCGGCAACCCCAACGCGTCGTTCAGCGCCGCGCGCGCCACGTCCAGATCGGCCGCGCGGCGAATGCGCTGCTCTTCGACCTCTGCCCGGTGTACGCGGATCGACAGCACGTCCACATCCGTGGACATGCCGGCCGCGCGTACCGTTTCGGCGCGCTCAAGATCGGCGTCCGCCGAGCGCACGGCCTCCTGCGCCGCGGCCAGGCTCGCTTCGGCGAGCAGACCGCCATAGTATGCACGGGCGACGCCGGCGAGCACTTGCATGCGCGCCAGCCGTCCTTCTTCGCCGGACATCGCATGCGCCAACTCAGCCGAGCGCAGCGCCTGGCGGGTGCGGCCGCCGTCGTAGACCATCTCGTCCACCGTGAGCCGCGACTGGAAATTGTTGAGCGCATCCGGCCGGTTCAGCGGCCCTAGCTGGAAATCGTTGGTCGTGAATTGGTGCTGGGTGAGCAGCGAACTAAAGACAAACACGGGATTGTCGCTGCGGGCGAACGATTCGGCATAGTTCAGCCTCGGCAACCGTCCGCTGCGGGCTTCGCCGACGCGCGCCTCCGCGGCGCTGGCGCTTGCCGAGGCGACGGCGATCGACTGGTTATGCGCCAGGGCCAACCGCACGGCTTCCGCTAGCGAGAGTTGCTCCTGCGCCCAGATCGGCGCGGCGAGAAGCGAAATACATAATGGTATTTTCCACATCGGGATCTGAAATGGCGATATCCTATTTTCAAGGATGCAGAATTTGCGCCCGCGTGACATGTCACCACTTTCCAGAAACTGCATCACTAATTAGTGGGAATTCATATGGAAGTTATCGTTAGTCATCTGGGCGGCGTGAAATTCGAAGCCGTCGCGCGCGGCCATCGCGTGATATGCGACCAGCCGGCGGAGAACCATGGTGCAGACACCGGCATGACGCCGCCCGAGTTCATGCTGGCCTCGCTCGGCACGTGCGCCGGCTATTACGCCGCCGAATATCTGCGCACGCGCGGCTTGGCCACGGAAGGCTTGGAGGTGCGTGTGACTGCCGAAAAGGCCGCCGCGCCGGCGCGCCTGGCCGCATTCCGCGTCGAAGTGACCGTACCGGATCTCGACTCGCGGCATGAGGCCGGCGTCCTGCGCGCGGTGAAAGCCTGCCTGATTCACAACACGCTGCTGCATGCGCCGGCCATCGAGATTGCGCTCGAAACGCGCGTTCCCGCTACAATCGGATAGCGGGAGCCCTATTTGGAAAAGGAAGTCGAAATCCAACTGGCGCGCGATTTGATGGCCGGCCAACCGGAGGCGTTCGACCGTTTTGTGGAGCACTTCCGCGCCAAGATTTTCCAGTACAGTTGGCTGATGTGCGGCCAGCGCGAGGACGCCGAGGAGGTTTCCCAGGAGACGCTGCTGAAAGTCTTCGAGAACTTCAACCAGCTTCGCCAGCCCGAGCGCGTGCGCGCGTGGGTGCTGCGCATCGCCAAGAATTTCTGTCTGATGAAACGCCGCCGCAGCCAATTCGCGCCCACCCAGGAGCTTTCGCTCGACGAGTATATGCCCGCACTCGATCGCGACGGCGGACATGTCAAGCTCCAGATCGCCGATTGGTCCAGCCAGCCCGAAGACCGCATGCTGCGCGCCGAGTTGCGGCGTGTCCTGGGCCAGGCCATCGCCGCATTGCCCGACACGTACCGGTCCGTGGTCCTGCTGCGCGACGTGGAAGACCTGTCCACCGACGAGACCGCGCAGGTGCTGGACCTGAGCGTCGACGTGATTAAGACGCGGCTGCACCGCGCCCGCCTGGCGATCCGCCAGGAACTGGACCGCTATCTCAAGACCAAGGAGGGATCGGCGCATGCCTCACGGAACTGAGGAATGCAAGCAGATCTTCGCGACGCTTTCCGAGTACCTGGACCTGGAATTGCCGCCAGACGCCTGCCGCGAGATGGAAGCGCACCTGGCCGGATGCCCGCCGTGCGTCGAGTTCGCCGAAAGTCTGCGCAAAACCGTGGCCCTGTGCCACGAATACCAGGCAGGCGAGATGCCGGGGCCCATCAGCGAGGCCGCCCGCGCGCGGTTGGTGGAGGCATGGCAGCGAGCCGTGGCTGGAACCAAACCGCCCGGTGACTGAAGTCACTGCGCGGGATTCCGGAATCGCAACCTTTGGACTTGAAAGTGCGAGAAGCAATTGCATGGCAACGGCGCTAATATCACCCACTCCGAAAAGCAGGAAGAAGCTCCAAAAGCGGCGCGCACCCGACCGCTCGCAACGGCTGCGGCGCGCATTCCAACTGGGGTTCCTGGCGCTGAATCTGTGGATCGGCACGCAATTCGTTCTCTTCGTCCACTATTACGAATCGGGCGGTCGCGGGATGCGCGTCTCCAGACCCGCCGGAGTCGAAGGCTGGCTGCCCATCGCCTCACTGATGAACCTGAAGGTGCTGCTCGCGACCGGCCACGTCCCCCCCGTGCATCCCGCCGGGATGTTCCTGCTCATCGCCTTTCTCGCGATTTCCTGGCTGCTCCGCAAAAGCTTCTGCGCGTGGCTTTGCCCGGTGGGCACGGTTTCGGAATGGTTGTGGCAACTCGGCAAGCGGACCTTTCACCGCAACTGGCGGCTGCCGCGCTGGCTCGATATCCCCCTGCGTAGCGTGAAATATATCCTGCTAGGGCTGTTTCTCTATGCCGTGGGCAGCATGTCCGTGCCCGCCATTCAGGATTTCCTCGAAGGCCCCTACGGCCTGGTTTCCGACGTCAAGATGCTCGACTTCTTCCGATTTATGAGCGTCGCGGGAGCCATGGTGCTGGCGCTGTTGGTGGTGCTGTCCGTCTTTGTGCAGAGCTTCTGGTGCCGCTATCTTTGCCCGTACGGCGCGCTGATGGGCCTCGCCGCGTTAGCCAGCCCGTTGCGCATCCGCCGCGAAGCGTCGTTGTGCATCGATTGCGCCAAATGCGCAAAGGCCTGCCCCGCACTGCTGCCGGTGGATCGCCTGGCGAGCATCCGCTCGGCCGAATGCACGGCGTGTCTGGAATGTGTCGCCGTCTGCCCAGCCGAAGGCGCGCTGCGGATGTCTGCGCCGCGCAGTCGGCCCGTGCCCGCCTGGATGATCGCCGCCACGGTCGCAGTGCTCTTTCTCGGCATCTGCGGATTCGCGCGGTGGGCAGGCTACTGGCACACAGACCTGCCCGAACGGTTGTACTTCGACCTGATCCCCCACGCGCGCGAATTCACGCACCCGTAACGGGCGCGATCACAGCAGACCGATCTGGTGGCCTCTTCCGCCTGTTGCGCCGAGGTCCGCAACGAGCGTTTCCGCCGCACCGCCGTAGTTGTTCCGGCTAAGCTCGTGGTTGCCCCAGTAGGGACGAATCGCGTTCCACGCAACAAGCTGCGGCTTCGCAAAAGGCCGGCGCACGCGGTCAACCGGCTCGCCACGAATCTCGATTTCCTCGAGCGCAGCGGGCCGCAAGCCTGCCTTGTTCGCCCACAGGAACGTCGGGATCTCCGACGGCGCGAATCCCATCAGGCTCGCCGCCACCATGTCGGCCGCCACCGGATTCGTGCCGGCCACGATCACGTCCATTTTGAACGTCTTGCCCATTGAAGGTCCGTTACCCTCCATGGCCATCGACCCGTCGATCACCACCAGGCCGAGTTTATTGGCGCGCACCATATCCACCACCACGGCGGAGGCGGCGGTGGGTTCCACCTTCGATGCCAAATCGTGCATGTGGCCGCGCACGGACTGGTAGACCGTGCCGGGAAATGCGCCGACCAGGTTCTTCATCCCCAGCGTGACGGTGGCAAGCTGGTGCGTTTTCATCATGGGCACGGAGCACAGCAGATCGACCTCGGTCAGGCTCTTGTGCAGCGAGATTTTGTCGAACACGAAACCGCCGGGCACGGCCACGTCCACCAGTTCGCCGGAGTGCAGATTCACAAGCGGGATGCGCAGCGTCTTGGCCAGATCCGCATATCCCAGTTGCTCGAAGACGTACTGCTGCATGGGGTCCAGGATCTCGCGCTTGCGGGTTCGGTAAATCGCCGTTCCCCGCACGTTGAAGTTGGGCGCGGCTGCCGATCCTTCACCGATCGATACTTCCTTTCCCGCGCGCTGCATGATTTCCGCCAGCGCGCGCACTACGGCGAGCTTGGTGGTGGCCTCCGCCTGCGTGGAAACCAGGTTGGGCTTCAGCATCACGGTGTTGACGCCCTTCGTTACGTGCTTGCTGCCGCCCAACAGGTCAATCGCCTTTTCTACGGCCTTGGCGACGTTGTCGTTCTGTATGCGGACGATACTGACGACAGGTTTAGGCCCGGATTTGGCGCCGGCTTTGAGAGCGGATGCTAGAGCGGTGCTGGTAAGGAGGAACTCTCTGCGGTTGAGCTGCATTTACGTATAATCGCCTCCTCAACTCTTGAGTATACGCAACCTCCCGCCGGATAGTTCCCGGCAGACCGCTCCCTGACGGTCGCGGCTCGGTAATAGCCGCGTCGATTTCCGGAGGCTTACCGAGCCGCGACCGTCAGGGAGCGGTTTCTGGTCAGCACCCGCCGGTACCGCTACCCTGCCAGCGCTTCCGCCAGGTGCGGCTGATAAGTGCACCGGGGATCTTCCGCCAGGTAGTTCCCGGTCAGCGCATAAGCCCGCGCGCGCGACCCGCCGCACACCTTCTGATACTCGCAGATGCCGCACTTGCCCTCTCGCTGATCGACGTCCCGCAGCGAGCGGAACAGGCTGGAATTCTGGTACACGTCGGTCAGCGAATCCCGCAGCACATTGCCGGCCGTGATCGGCAGGAACCCGCTGGGAAAGATCTCGCCGGTGTGCGAAACGAAGACGAACCCCTTGCCGTCGCTGACGCCCGCCGTGCGCCACATCACCGCTCCGGTCTTCTCGTTCTCGGGCGCCGAGCGGTGCTCCGCTTTCATGCGCTGCGCCACGTAACGGCGGTAGTGCATCGCTTCCGTGGTCTTGATGGCGAATGGCGCGGTTTTCGACAGCTCGTACATGAAATCGAATACCTGTTCGTATTCTTCCGCGGCCAGGTCCATATTCTCCAGCGCGTGCCCCGTCACGATCAGGAAAAACAGGCTCCACATCTTGGTGCCGACGTCTTCCGCGATCTTCGCCATCTCCGGCAGGCGCGCCAGATTGCGGCGCGTCACGGTGGTTTGGTATTGCGTTTCGAGGCCAATCTTCTTGGCGTGATAGAGCGCCATCATGGCCCGGTCGAAAGTGCCCGGAATGCCGCGGAAATCGTCGTGCGACTGCGCGTCCGGTCCGTCCAGGCTGATCGCCATGCGCGAAACACCGCACTCCTGGAAGCGGTCGATGGCCTCCTCGGTAAGCAGGGGAGTGGCGCTGGGCGTGACGTTGGTGCGCAGCCCGATCTCGACGCTGTGGCGGATCAGTTCATACAGGTCCGGGCGCTTCAGGGGGTCGCCGCCGGTAAAAACCATCAGCGGATTCCCGAACGATTTGATCTGGTCGAGCAGTTCGAAGCCCTGCGCGGTGTTCAGCTCCTGCGGATGCCGGCTCGACTGGGCGGATGCGCGGCAGTGTACGCATGCCAGGTCGCACGCCTGGGTTACCTCCCAAATGACAAGCATGGGCGCTTGGTCGAAATTCATCGGGTCTCCTCCTAATGCAACTGGATGCAGGGGTCGTTGCAATTCCACAGCCACCCTTCGCCCATTGAAATATAAGGGTTTCCGCGCGCCGCAGGCCCCGCACGGTGGGTGAAAACACCCAGCAGAGTGGCGTCGTGCTGCAAGTCGGGCCGCATGCTGCCCGGCGCTAAAATGGGAGCGCATGGGCTTGCCCACCCTGGAAACAGAGCGCCTGATCTTGCGCCCCTGGTCGCTCGACGACATCGACGCGCTGCACCAGATCTGGACCGATCCTCAGGTCCGCCGCTACCTTTGGGATGACGAGGTGATTTCCCGTAAACGGGCTGCCGAGGCCGTGGAACACGGAGTGGCCGCCGCCAACCGGAATGGCGTGGGACTCTGGTGTGTGCTGCCGAAGCCGGCCAGCGCGCCCGCCGGGTTCTGCGGGTTTCGCTACATCGACGATGCATCCGATATCGAGCTGCTGTACGGCCTGCTGCCGGACTATTGGGGACAAGGCCTGGCCACCGAAGCGGCCCGCGCCGCCCTCGCATACGGTTTCGACGCGGCCCTGTTCACGCGGGTCTACGTGCGCACGGACGTGCCTAACCGCGCCTCGGTCCGCGTCATGGAGCGGCTCGGCATGAAGTTCGAGAGAGAGACACGCCTCGCCGCGCGGCCCACGCTGATCTACTCCCTGACTCGCTGACCGCGCCGGCGCTTGAGCCGCCGTCCCGCAGTCGTGCGACCGGAGATTACCATCGGCACAGGCCCGTCGCCAGATTTTACAAAGCCTTAACAGCAAAGCAGTAACGCACCTGCGCCGGGCCGCGTTTCCCGTTCCAGGGGTAATTCGCAATCGTGAAAAACGCACTGTATTCCTTACTGTTGTCGTCCGCGCTGGCGGCGGCGTTAATGGGGCAAACGGCGGGCGGCCCGCACGGCCCGCAAGATCGCGTCAAATCGATGACCGCGAAGCTGGGCCTCACCGCCGAGCAGCAATCGCAGGCTACCTCGATCTTCGGCAACGCTCAAGCCACCGAGTCTGCCTTGCACGCCAGCCTGAAGACCGCGCACCAGGCCCTGAACGACGCCGTGAAGAGCAACAATACCGTCGGCATCGAGCAGCTCTCGAACACCCTGGGCAGTCTCACGGGCCAGTTGACTCTGGCGCAGTCGAAAGCGCGGGCCGCTTTCTACCAGATTCTCACGCCGGAGCAACGCACGGCGCTGGATCGGCTGGAGAGCCAACGGCCCGCCCGGTTCCGGGGTGGCGCGCGCTCCGCCTTGCGGGCGACCGGCCAATAGCCGGCTGGGGCAATCTTGGCGCTCCCATCTGAACCGGGAATTGCGGGCTTTAACGTCCCGAATGAAGTCGAAAGCTGCGTGGCGATGGCGCGCTCGACCGAGACGCTGGCTGCCGCGGGCGACCGCCTGGCCGCCGCGCGCGCAGCGGTGGAACTCGTCAAGGCTTATGATAGAGTTCTGGAGCATATTCGGCTCGTCCCGCTTTCCCTGCCGGAACAACAGCGCGTGCGCGATCGGCTGACGCCGGTTGCGGAGTTGTTGCGCAAGTACCGGTTCCGTTGAGCGGCGGGCCACGAAACAAGGGATTCATGAAGCTGATTCGACAATCGATTGATTCGGATAGAGTACACGGAAGCTGGTCAGGCGCTCTTGCCTTCTTATTGGCGCTGGCGCCGGGCCTGTGCCTGGGGCAGGCTCCGCCGGCATACACCATTTCGACCGTTGCCGGGGTTTGTGATACTGCGATTGTATCGCCCTGTCAAGGCAATTATGGCGGCGACGGAGGTCAGGCCCTCACCGCGTTCCTCTTCGGCCCATCAGACGTTATTTTCGATTCCTCCGGCCTACTCTACATTTCGGACACCGTTAACAATCGGATTCGCCAGGTTAATCTCAGCACGGGCATTATTAATTTGTTCGCCGGTGATGGCACCCAGGGCTATGCCGGTGACGGAACGGCGGTCGCGCTCGTCGGGGGGGGGACGGTTGAACTTTTTGGTCCAACGGGGATTGCATTTGACAGCAGCGGCAATCTCTACATCGCGGACTACTTCAACTACGTAATCCGTGAAGTGACAGCGAGCAGCGGTTTTATCTCGACGGTGGCCGGGGACAACAGCTTGGGCGCCGGCTTCGCAGGGGACCTGGGGCCGGCTCTTAGCGCGCAACTCTCGAGGCCGGCCGGTGTGGCCGTGGATCCCGCGGGCAATATGTACATCGCGGACCCGGACAACAACGTGGTCCGCATAGTATGCGCCAACCAAACGCCGATCGCCTGCCAGGGAGTGGCCGCTAAGGACATCAATACGTTCGCTGGAAACTTCGCGACCGGCGCCAACTATACGGGAGATGGAGGCCCCCCGACCAAGGCCCTGCTCAACAATCCCGTGGCCGTGCTGCTCGATCCGGCCGGCAATCTCTACATTTCCGACTCCGGCAACAGCGTCATCCGCAAGGTGACTCCCGGACTAAATGGCATCATCACGACAGTCGCAGGCAATGGCTCTTGCCTCACTGAAGGGATGGGGCAGGGATGCAACTTTGGCTATTCGGGGGATGGCGCCGCGGCCACCAGCGCGGACCTGAGCGACCCAAAGGGCCTCGCGATCGATTCCGCCGGCAATCTCTACATCGCGGACCATGATAATTCCGTAATCCGCATGGTGGACGCGCAGAAGGGCAATATTTACACGATTGCAGGCAACCATACGTTCGGCTACACCGGGGACGGAGGTCCGGCCACCAGCGCGCAACTGAACTTCCCATCCGGCGTAGCGGCGTACGGCGGACAGATCTACATCGCGGACAACGAAAACAACGTGATCCGGGTGCTGACTCCCCCAGCGGCAGTTCCGCAGATCAATGCCGGCGGCGTGGTGAACGGGGCCAGCTACACCGCGCCGGTGGTGCCTGGCAGTATCGCTTCTGTTTTCGGGTCTTTCTTCCTGACCTCCACATCCATAGACACCACCTTGCCGCTGGAAACCAACCTGCAGAATCTCTCGTTTGAGTTTGGCGGCACCTCGGGCTTCGGGAGCGTGGGCGCGGCTCCCTTATATTCCGTTTCGAGCACGCAGGCGAATCTGCAAGTGCCGTGGGAGGCGGGCGGACAAACGGGTGTTACTCTGGCTGCCACGTTGAACGGTACAACCGGCGCAAGCCAAACGGTGAACGTCGCAGCCTACGGTCCGGCAATCTTCACTATTAATGAATCGGGTACCGGCCCGGGCGCGATCCAGGATTCCTCGTATCATCTCGTGGATGCCTCCAACCCGGCGATCGCCGGCACGACCACCATCTTGATCTACTGCACCGGTCTGGGACCGGTAAGCGCGAATCAGCCCGCGACGGGCGCCGCCGCTTCCACCACCGAACTGGCTCCTACAACCGAGCTTGCAACGGTGACCATCGGCGGAATCACGGCAAGTGCGGCAAATACGTGGTCCGGCCTTGCGCCGGGCTTCGTGGGCCTGTACCAGGTCAACGCCCTGGTGCCGGCCGAAGTTGCCGCGGGTAGCGCCGTGCCCGTGACGATCTCCATCGGCGGCGTGACCTCGAACACGGTCACCGTCGCGGTGCAGTAAGCCAAGCCGCCGCAACCCGCAGCGGGTGGAACCCGTCAAGGCTTATGATGGAGTTGGGACAAGATCGCGCGCAGAAGACAAGGGGTTTATAGAGGTGATTCGACAATTGACTAGGGTACGCGGAAGTTATTCATTCGCTTTGGCTTTCCTATTTGCACTGGCGCCGGTCTTGTGCCGGGCGCAGGCTCCGCAATACACCATTACGACTATGGCTGGAGAGCTCGGTGTGGGCGGTTATACCGGTGACGGAGGGGCGGCCACCAGTGCGTCTCTCTGGGGCCCGGCAGCCATTGTATTCGATTCGTCGGGCAACCTCTACATCGCGGATGCCGACAACGATCTGATTCGCGAGGTTAGTTCCAGCGGCTCGATTAGCACTATCGCGGGGACTTGCCCGACAACGCCCTGCACCGGAAGCTTCTCGGGAGACAAGGCAGCGGCCACTAAAGCCGGGCTTAACCACCCATCGGGATTGACGTTTGACAGCAAAGGCAATCTGTACATTGCGGACACCGGCAACTACGAGGTCCGGGAGATTGCCAGCGGCACGATTAACACGGTGGCCGGGAATAACGGAGGGGGCGCAAACTTTGCGGGGGACCTGGGCCTGGCCACCAGCGCATCGCTCTGGGATCCTTCCGGTGTGGCCGTGGACGCCGCGGGCAATATCTACATCGCCGACCCTTATAACAATGTAGTGCGCGTGGTGTGCGTAACCCAAACGCCGAACGCCTGCACCAACAACGCTTTCACCTCTACCACCACTGGCCCGGTCATATGGGTCACCGGGGACATCAACACGTTCGCCGGAAGCGACGTCAACTCGTGTAACTCACCCGTAGTGTGCGGCGCGGGCTACACCGGCGATGGAGGCGTCTCGACCGGTGCGCTGCTCAACAATCCCACGGCCGTGTTGCTCGATGCGGCCGGCAATCTCTACATCTCCGACTCAGGCAACAGCGCGATCCGCATGGTGAACACGAGTGGCATCATCTCGACAGTGGTTGGCGTGGGCCCGTGCATGACATTCTCGTCGTGCTATTCCGGGGATGGCGGCCCGGCTCTCCAGGCACAACTCAACAACCCGAAGGGCATCGCGCTGGATTCCTCGGGTAATCTCTACATCGCGGACACCGACAACTCCGTGATCCGCATGGTGAACGCGACTGGCATCATCACCACGATTGCCGGCACTGGCACGCCCGGCTCCAGCGGGAACTTAGGCCTGGCCACCAGCGCGGAACTGAACTTTCCTTCCGGCGTGGCGGTTCGGGGCGGAAATGTCTACATCGCGGACGCCGGCAACAACGCGATCCGGTTGCTGACTCCCGCGCTGCAGGTCCCGACGATCGGCAGCGGTGGCGTGGTGAACGGGGCCAGTTACACGGCGCCCGTGGTGCCCGGCAGTGTCGCCGCGGTCTTCGGGACTTTCTACCTGACCTCCACATCGATAGACACGGCCCTGCCGCTCGAAACCAGCCTTGAGAATCTCTCGTTCCAGTTCAGCGGCGGCACCGCGGCTCCCTTATATTTCGTTTCCGGCCCGCAGGTGAATCTGCAAGTGCCGTGGGAGCTAGCCGGTCAGACTACGGCTACGCTCGCCGCCACGCTGAATAGCACGGCTGGCGCTACCCAGACGGTGACGGTCGCGCCCGCCGCGCCGGCCATCTTCACCATTAATGAATCGGGTACCGGCCAGGGCGCCATCCAGGACTCCTCGTATCGTCTGGTGGATGCCTCCAATCCGGCGACCCCCGGCACCACTACCATCTTGATTTACTGTACCGGCCTGGGCGCGGTGAGCGCGAATCAACCCGCCACTGGCGCTGCCGCTTCCACCACCGCATTGGCTCCCACGGTCACGCTGCCAACAGTGACCATCGGCGGAGTGACGGCCACCCCATCGTTCTCCGGCCTGGCGCCGGGTTATGTGGGGCTGTACCAGGTCAACGTCCCCGTGCCGGCTACCGTAGCCGCGGGTAGCGCCGTGCCGGTGACGATCTCGATGGACGGGGCAACCTCGAACACGGTCACCATCGCAGTGGAATAATGAAAACCAAGTGGAGGGCGGGCAATTCTGCCCGCAGCCGGCTTTCAGCCGGCTCTGGCCGCCTAAAAGGCGGCTGCGGCCAAGATTGGCCGCCCTCCAGGGGCGCCATGTGTCAACATGAGAATTGCGCATCCTGCTGGCACATAATTCGCCCTACTATCCGTCTTATGGCGGAGGGGACAAATCCAACCGTCTGCTGATGGAAGCGCTGGCGGCCAGGGGACACGCGGTGCGGGTGGTTGCGCGCGTGGAACATTTTGGCGCGGAGGCGCACGCGGAACTGGTGCGCGAATTGTCCGACCGCGGCGCCGTCCCGCGGCACGAACGGGCCAGCGTCGAGTTCCAGTTGAACGGCGTGGAAGTGGGCGTTCTAACGCGCGACCCGAACCTGCGGACCTATTTCGCCGCTCAGTTGCGCGCGTTCGCGCCCGATATCATCCTCGCCTCGACCGACGATCCGGCGCACCTGATGCTGGAGATCGCGCTGCGGTCGCGCGCACGCGTGGTCTATCTGGTACGCGCCACGGTGGCGCTGCCGTTCGGGCCTGACACGGGATTGCCGAGCGAGTTCCAAACCGAAGCTCTGCGGCAGGCCGATGGCGTGGTGGCGGTGAGCGAGTACGTCGCGCAATACACGCGGCAATGGGGCGGGGTGGAGGCCATCCACGTGCCGATTTCGCTGCTGGATCCCGGCAGCCCCGCGGACCTGGGCCGGTTCGACAACCGCTTCGTCAGCATGGTGAATCCATGCGCGGTGAAAGGCATCTCGATTCTGTTGGCGCTGGCGGAGCGTTTTCCGAATGTGGAGTTCGCCGCCGTCCCCACGTGGGGCACCACGGCGGCGGATTTCACGGCCTTGCGGAAGCTGCCGAACATCTCGATTCTGCCGCCGGTGGACGAAATCGACGATTTGCTGCGGCAGACGCGGGTGATGCTGGCGCCGTCGCTATGGGCCGAAGCGCGATCGCGCATGATTCTGGAAGCCATGTCGCGCGGCATTCCGGTGATGGCCAGCAACGTCGGCGGCCTGGCGGAGGCGATGCTCGGCATGGACTATCTGCTGCCGGTCAACCCGGTGGCGCGCTATCGGCCCATGGTGGACGAACTGATGGTGCCCGCGGTGGAGATCCCGCCGCAGGACGTGGGGCCGTGGGCGGCGGTTCTGGAACGGCTGTTGACGGACCGCGCGCATTACGGGTGGCTGGCCGCGGAGTCTCGCCGGGTCGCGCTCGAATACGCGCGCAACCTGAACGCCGTGCCGTTCGAAGGCTATCTGGAAAAGGTGTTGCTGTCACCCGGAAGGCGGGCGGGCGGGCGCCGGCAGAGTGGCAGAGCCCGGCTTTCCGATGAACGGCGGCGGCTGCTGGCGCTGCGCCTGAAGCGAGCGAACACGCATGTGGGTCACTGAGACAGATTCCGGCGACCGGGCGGCGCTGGCGCGCCGGGCCACGGAACTGGCGCGCGCGGCCATGCCCGGTGTGGATGTGGAGATCCTGTGGGACGGCATGTGGATGCGGCGCGTGGGTGCCGATTACTTTCCCGATCCGGATATGTTCCGCCTAGCAGCGGGGAGTGCCGAGCCGAATTGGGAGCGCTGGGCGGGGCAGGCGCGGAAGCATCTACGCGACGCGGAGGACTACTGGTTCTACTTGTACAAGCCGCGGGCGGGCGATGCGATCGTGGATATTGGGGCGGGCCGCGGCGAGGACGTGTTCGCGTTTTCGCGCGCGGTGGGGCCGGCCGGGCGCGTCTGGGCCATCGAGCCGCATCCGGTTTCATTTGCGGCGCTCGGCCGGTTGTGCGAACTCAACCGGCTGGCGAACGTGACGCCGCTGAATTACGCGTGCATGGAGCGGAGCGGGGAGTTGCAGATCGAAACGCTGCCGGTATGGGAGTCCAACTACGTGCGGGCCGGCGCGCCGAGCGCGGCGAGCTACGCGGTGAAGGGCATGCGGTTCGACGATCTGGCGACGGAGCGGGGCATCCAGCGGATCGACTTTCTGAAGATGAATATCGAAGGCGCCGAGCGATGGGCGCTGCCCGGCTGCGAGAAGGCGCTGAGCCGCGCGCGGTATGTGTGCATCGCGGCACATGACTTTCGCGCCGCCCGTGGAGAAGGCGAGGAATTCCGCACGCTCGATTTCGTGAAGGAGTTCGTGGCCGGCGCGGGATTCGAGATCGCGATGCGCGAGGATCCGCGGTATTACGTGCCGTATCACGTACACGGCGTGCGGCGGGGCGGGGGCTAGGTACAAAATCAAGAGGACTGGTTGACCCCGCGCAGGCGGTCCAACTCGTCCACGATTTTTTGGCGAACGGCATCGCGCAGGGCGGCGACCTGTTTGATGTCCCAGCCATCGACGGACACGGCCTCCAGGATTCGGAGATAGATATCCTGGGTCTTTCCGAAGATCCACGAATGGCGCGGCAGAGCCGTCGCGGAACCGTCTACTACCAGGGGCAATATCGGCACGCCCTCACGAATTGCGAGGCGGAATGGACCTTCGTTGAACGGCTGGACCTGCGTGTCCGGCGACCGGGTTCCTTCGGGAAAGAAGACCACCGAGCAACGCTGGCGGAGGTATCGCGCGCACTGCAACGATGCCTGGGCGCGCTTGCGCCGGTCGGATCGCTCGACCGGCACATCCCCCGCCATACGGAGCATCCAACCCACAAACGGCAGGCGGAACAAGGAAGCCTTGGCGAGCCATTTGGTATCGAGCTTTAAGTGCGAAATCACGGGGATGTCAGCCAGCGACTGATGGTTGCTGACGACGACATACACCTGGCCGGAGTCCAGATTCTCGCGGCCGGAAATATGGATTCGCCAGGGGTTGACTACCGCGAGGGCGCGTCCCAGCCTGCGAAACCAGCGTCCGGTGCGCAGCCGGCGCGGCTCGCGGTCGAAGATCCTGACCACGCCGAGCAGCGGAGTCCAAAGCAGAATGAGCATGGCACTGGCGGTCCAAATCCAAGCGGCTCGTAGCAAGGGGAGCATCTGGTTTGTTGGCTGGGGTGGGCGAGGCGCTTCGTCTGGGCGGATCGTTTATGCCAGGCACACTCAGGATAACACCGGCGAGCGGCCACTCTCCGCTTGCCATGATCCGCTGGCATCAATCCATGGCATAATATGACCGGGAGTCAAGCGATGAAGAACTTTCACCTGCCACTGCCGGAGGAAACCTACGCCCATCTCAGAGCTGAGGCCGAACGAATGCAGGTACCCGCGACGACCCTGGCGCGTGAGGCCGTCGATGGGTGGCTACGGCAGCAGTTCCGCAAGGCCAGGCGGGACGCGATCGAGGCCTACGCCGCGGAAATGGCTGGTACGCATCTCGATCTCGACTCCGATTTGGAATCCGCCGCGATCGAGCACCTGGTGAAAGGCGGCAAGGCAGCTAGATGAAGCGAGGTGATGTTTACTGGGCCGATCTTGTCCCGCGATCGGGGTCGGAGCAGACGGGCCGCCGTCCCGTAATCGTGGTGTCTCACGACGGTTTCAACCAAACTCCCGGATGGAGGTCGATCGTCGTTGTGCCGATTTCAACGTCATCGTCGCAAGGCAAGCGCGGGCCGACCGTCATTGAGCTTTCGGGTGGGACTGCCGGCCTGCCGAAGACGAGCTTTGCCGTGTGCCATCAGGTGACCACGCTGGACCGCGCCAAACTGGCCAAGAGGCTCGGCAGCTTGGCATTGGGTCCTTTGCGTGAGGTCGAGGAGGGCCTCAAGGCCGCGATGGATCTCGATTGACCGTCTGTGTTGGCCGGAATGGACGACCGTCCGGGCTAAAGACTGGATGGCTAAACCTTGGCTAAGGCATGGCTACGCCGGAATAATCGCCACCGCATCCCGCAGGACCGAATCCGGCGGCAACAGCCCCAGAATGCTCCGAATCGAACGTAGCCAGCCGTCCCTGATGCCGGATTGCCAGATCGAGCAGGACGGCATCGGTCAGTTGGCGATGTCCCACGACGCGAGCGCGAATCTCGCCGCGAATATCGGCAAGTCCTCCACCGCCGGCTGCATTGCCAGCCGCACAAACCCCAACTGCGTCAGCGGACAGGTTGCCCACCCCACTCATGATTCTCCGCAAACCACCGGTGGGCCGCCAGATGGTGGATATGGGTCGGCCACGCCAAAGTGAACAGAACATTGACATCAAGCAGGGAGACCGACACGGTCACCGTCCCGGCTCCAGGAATTCCCGCGCCGCCTCAAGGTCGTCCTTCCCGGTCGCCGCCGCGACCTCATCCGGACCGAAACCCGGCGTTCCCGCCGGCACCTGAAATACTGGAAAGCCGTTGCGTGCGCTCAACGGCGTGCGGGCCGCGACACCACGCCGCGCCAGCTCCGACAAAGCCGCTCCCACCGACACGCCGCGGGCAACGGCTAAAGCCCTGGCTGCATCCAGAACATCATTTTCTATATCCAGCGTTGTGCGCATCTTGATTCAACGATGCTGAATCTACGGTTTGATGGCAAGCATTTCGATCATATAAGTTCCCGGATCGCGATTGTCTGCGGCGATGAGAATTCTGTTCCATGAGGCGGACCGGATGCACTACCCGGGAGGCGAACTATGGGCTCAACGGGTTTACCCATCGTAGACCGTCGAAGCGAGCAAAATCGCCGTCGGTCGAGCAGAGGTCCAGTCCGTGTTCGATGGCAAGGGCTGCCAGATGAGCGTCGGGAATCAGTTTCGCCCCACCGCCGAGGCGGATCACAAGGCGGCCCAATATTTCCTGGTGGCGATTACCCGGCAGCGGGACCCAGGCATTGCGGGCGCTCAGCCAATGCTCCACCTGCCGCCACGCCAGGTTCACAGGCGCGGGTTTCTCGTAGATGCGGGGATTGGTAACCACCCGCATAAAGCCGAGCAGGCACTCCCAGGGAAGCCCCACGCGGGCGGATTCGCTCAGCTTTCGATCCAGCCACCGAACGGCCGCTTCGTGCAAAGGAGCCCTGCGGTCCCAGGCGTAGACCAGCAGGTTGACGTCCACCAGGATCATCTCCCCGATCCGCTCCGTTCCACCTCATCCAGAACGTCCCAGACATTGTCCAGATTGGGATAGTAGCAGTTCCCCAAATCGACCGGCCGGGTCCGAAATGGGTGGGGTTCAGCGGGCGAAGCCAACCGCGCCAGACCTTCCCGAAGGGCGTCGTTCACGACCTGCTTGAAAGTGGCATCTCTCGCCTTCCGCACTTGTTCCAGTAAAGCTGCCACATCGTCATCGAGGCTGAGTGTCGTCCGCATACATCAAGTCATAACATAGTTGATGTATTGATGTCAGCCTTTCGGCACTCTCAAACCATCCTCGAAGCTTCTCCGCTGTAGGCCTACCAACCAGGCCGCAAACGTGATATTTTATGTGCAGGACGTGCCTTGGCAGGGCACGGTTAGCACATGAAGAAGAATCCGCAATTGAAGACCGTGGGGCCGCAAACGGCGCGCCTGATCGCCGGACTCTACGACCGCGCCCAGACTACCTTTACGAATTCGGACGTCACGGCCATTACTGGGCTCGAAGCGAATTCCGCCCGTAGCCTGGTTCGCAAGGCCGAGGTGCGCGGTCTGGTCACTCGCCTCAAGCCCGGCCTGTTCGTGCTGGTTCCCCCCGAACTTGGGAGCGCAGCCGAGTTTTCGGGAAACCCGTATCTGACCGCGCGAGCCATGGCCGGCGGCGCCGAATACTACATCTCGCACTCCTCCGCCATGGAGTTGCATAGGATGGTCACGCAGCCGCAATTCACCGTTTTCACGAGCACGCCGAAGAGGCTCCGGTCCCGGACTATCCTCGGGACGGAGTTCCGGCTTGTGTTCGTGAAAGCGGAGCACATGTTCGGTGTGTGCACGCACTGGATCACCAAGCAGGATTCGGTTCGGATCAGCGACCTGGAGCGTACGCTGATCGACGGCTTGCGCCGACCCGAGTACTGCGGAGGCATCGCGGAAGTTGCCAAGGGTTTGTGGATGCTACGCGAGGACCTGAGAACGAGCCGCGCGATCGATTACGCCCTCCGGCTGCGGGTGGGATCGGTCATCAGACGGCTTGGATACCTGCTCGAACTCTACCATCTCGCGCCCGAACCGGAATTGCAGAGGCTGCGGTCCGCTCTGACCGCGACCTATTCGCTTCTCGACCCGGTCATACCGAAGGAAGGTCGACGCATGGCGAGATGGCGGCTTCGGGTGAACGTGGATGCCGAAGAACTCGATGCAATCCGGAGCACCTGATCGATTCCACAACGGAACCTTTCCCTATTGGCAAATCGGCTCGCCAGAACGGGCGGCCGCCGTATCCCGGAAAGTGTCCTCGAACGGGATTACTGTCTTGCCTGGCTGCTCAATTCTCTGGCGGAAAGCGATCTCCGAGGCAGGCTCGCCTTCAAGGGAGGCACGGCGCTCAAACGCTGCTACTTCGGCGACTATCGTTTCTCGGAGGACCTTGATTTCACGCTGTTGGAGCCAACGCACTTTGAGGATCTGCGCCTCGGGCTGGAGCCGGTGTACGCTGACGTGCGCGAAGCCTCCGGGATTGAGTTCGCATTCGACCGCGAGGATCGCCACTCCCATGCCAACAGCCACACATTCTATCTCCGGTACATCGGTCCGCCGCCGGCGATGCGCGTGGTTTTCGAGTCGCTGATGCTTGTCGTGGTTCCGTGGGCGTCGTACTTGACACCGCAGTAGGTAAGACGGTATCTTACCAGTATGAAGACCACCGTCTCCTCGAAGGGCCAAATCGTTCTGCCGGCCGAGTTCCGGCAGATGGACCGTATCGAACCGGGTCAGGAGTTCGATGTCGAGCGTGTCGATCGCGGGGACTATCGCCTCGTCCGACGTGCGGCTCCGCCGAACGAGGGCGCCGTTGACTGGCTACTCGCCTGTCCGCAGAAGGACTTCTTCGTCCCCATCGACTCCGAGTCGACGGATGCGCTATGAAGTACTTAGTCGACGCGAACATTCTCAGCGAGCCGACGAAACCAACACCCGATCCGCGGGTCGTGGCGTGGCTTCGTGCACATGAGCCAGATATCGCCGTCGATCCCGTCATTCTCGGCGAACTCCGATTCGGGATTCTCATTCTTCCCAGTGGAAGGAAGCGGGCCGCCCTGGAACGCTGGTTCGACGCGGGGGTCCGGCGTCTCCAGTGCCTTCCCTGGGACGCGGACACGGGGCTGCAATGGGCGGAACTGCTGGCGCGTCTTCGCACGACCGGGAAAGCCATGCCGATCAAGGACAGCCTCATCGCAGCGACGGCGGCCGTCCACGGTCTGGCGGTCGCCACGCGAAACCGTGCTGATTTCGTCAACGCGGGCGTGCGTATCGTCGATCCATTCGTTGGTTGAGGTCTCGCGCAGGTGCGGCCACCGGACCAAGACACGCGGAATGGAACGACATTCGATCCCCGCGGCTCCCATGAGTCCGTATTGGACACATAACTCTTCCACGTTGCTCTCGGCCTAGCGAGGACTCGAACCTGAAAACAAGGCACTTCAACTTTGGCCTCGGCCAAGCTCTGCGTTGCCAACGAACGATAGGTTGCCTCCCCAGTCTGGATTCGAACTCCACGAGCTCAGCGTGATACGAGTCTGATCTACAACGCTGCGGTTGGCCGCCTCACGCCGCCATCCGGTAGTACGATGAACTTCAGCGGATGAAGAACATCATCGTGGGCACGGCCGGCCACATCGATCACGGCAAGACCGCGCTGGTGAAAGCTCTCACCGGCATCGACGCGGACCGCCTGGAGGAGGAGAAGCGGCGCGGCATCACCATCGATATCGGCTTCGCGCACCTGCAATTGACGCCCGCGCTGCGGCTGGGCTTCGTGGACGTGCCCGGTCACGAGCGCTTCGTCAAAAACATGCTGGCCGGCGTGGGCGGCATCGACTTGGTGCTATTCGTCATCGCGGCCGATGAATCGATCAAGCCGCAAACGCGCGAGCACTTCGACATTTGCAGGCTGCTGGGAATCCCGCAAGGCGTGGTGGCGCTGACCAAGGCGGACTTGGTGGAGCCGGACATTCTGGGGCTGGTGCGGCTGGAGGTCGAGGAGTTCGTGGCGGGGTCGTTTCTGGAGGGCGCGCCGGTGGTGGCGGTCAGCTCCACTACGGGCGCGGGGCTCGACAGCCTGCGCCGGGAGTTGCAGCGGGTGGCCTCGGCCGTGGCGGAGAAGAGCGCGGCAGGACATTTCCGCCTGCCCCTGGATCGCGCCTTCACGGTGAAGGGCTTCGGCACCGTGGTGACCGGAACGGCGATCTCGGGCGCGGTGCGCAAGGAGCAGGAAGTGGAACTGTACCCGACGGGCCGGCGGCTGCGCGTGCGCGGCGTACAGGTCTACGGCGAAGCCGCCGGGCAGGCGCTGGCCGGGCAACGCACCGCGCTCAACCTGGCCGACATCGAACCGGGGGAACTGGCACGCGGGATGGTGCTGGCCGCGCCGGGAACATTCCGGGCGGTCACACAATTGGACTGCGCGCTGGATCTTCTGCCGTCGGCCAAGCCGCTGAAGCATCGCGCCCCGGTGCATTTTCATGCAGGCACGGCGGAGATCGAAGCTCAGGTGCGGCTGCTCGATGGCGCCACGGTGCTGCAGCCGGGGCAGCGGGGCTGGGCGCGCATCGTGCTGCGGGAGGCGGCGCTGCTGCTGCCGGGAGACCGCTTCATCATCCGCATGTTTTCGCCGGTGGTGACGATTGGCGGCGGGGTGGTGGTGGACATTGGGGGCAAGCGTTACCGCAAGAGCGACCGCCCAGGCGTAGCCGAGCGGCTGCGCACGCTTGCGGAAGCGCCGGCGGCCGAGCGCGTGGCTTTGCTGGTGCGCGAATCGAAATACGGGATGGGGATGGCCGAACTGGTGGCGCGCACGGGGCTGACAGAGCGGGAGATCGAATCGATACCGAGCCGCGACCGTGAGGGAGCGGTTTTGAGCTTCACGCAGCCCCAGCCCTGGTTTGCGGATCGCGCCTGGTTCCAATCCGCGCGCGAGAAGCTGCTGCGTGGGGTGCGCGAGTTTCATCAGAAGAACCCGCTGGTCCCCGGCATCTCCAAGCAGGATCTGCGCGGGCGCGAGCTGCCGAATTCGCCGCCGTTCCTCATCGACGCCATTCTGGCGCAGGAGAAGCAGATCGCGGTGGAAGGCGAGAACGTGCGGCTGGCCAGCCACAAGCTGGTGCTGAAACAAGATGAAGAGCAGGCGCGCGCGGCCATCGAGCGGGCTTTCGAGCAGGCAGGACTGGCCGTGCCCGCATTGCCGGATGTGCTGGCGAAATCCGGCGTGGAAGCTGCGCGCGCCCGCTCGCTGTTGCAGATTCTGTTGCGGGAGAAGCGGCTGATCCGGGTGAGCGACGAGCTGGTTTTCCATCACACCGCCATGGAAAAACTGCGCACGATGCTGGCCGCGCGCCAAGCGGTACGATTCAACGTGGGCACGTTCAAGGATTGGACCGGCATCTCGCGCAAATACGCCATCCCGCTGCTGGAGTATCTGGACCGTGAACGGGTCACGCGCCGCGAGGGCGATGAACGGGTGGTCTTATGAAGCTCACGAGACGCAGTTTGTTGTTGGGCGCGGCCGCGGCCGCGGCTTCGGCGCAGGCCCGGCGCGACAGCTTCAGCACGGCGCGCGAAACGACCGAATGGATCTTCGTCTCCGCCAAGCCGTACAAGGATCCATTCAACGAGATCGAATTGGACGTGATTTTCCGCGATCCACAGGGCAAAGAGCGGCGGGTGCCCGCGTTTTGGGCGGGCGGTCAGGAGTGGCGCGTACGCTACGCCGCCGATGCCGCGGGACGTTACGCGTTCGAGACCGCTTGCAGCGACACGTCCAACGAGGACTTGCATGGCCGGCGCGGCGTCCTTGAGGTGGCGCCCTACGAGGGCGCAAATCCGCTATTGAGCCGCGGCCCGTTGCGCGTCGCGTCCAACCACCGATACCTGGAGCACGCCGACGGCACGCCATTCTTCTGGCTGGCGGACACCTGGTGGATGGGACTGTCGAAGCGGCTGCGGTGGCCCGCCGATTTTGCGCGCCTCACGGCGGACCGCGTGGGCAAAGGTTTCACCGTGGTGCAGATCGTGGCGGGGCTTTATCCGGACATGCCCCAGTTCGATGCGCGCGGCGCCAACGAAGCCGGTTTCCCGTGGGCGCAGGACTACGCGCGCATCAATCCGGCGTACTTCGACATGGCCGACCTGCGCATCCAGCACCTGGTGGATCGGGGGCTTGCGCCCTGCATCGTGGGTGGCTGGGGATACTATCTGCCGATCCTGGGGATGGCCCGGATGAAGCAGCACTGGCGCTACCTGATCGCGCGCTGGGGCGCGTATCCGGCGATCTGGTGCTTGGCGGGCGAGGGCACCATGCCCTACTACCTTGCGGCGGACAAAGCGCGCGACCAGGCGATGCAGAAGCGCGGCTGGACCGAGATGGGCCGTTACGTGCGCGCCACCGATCCGTTTCACCATCCCATCACGATTCATCCGTCCGACAGCGCGCGCAACACGGTAGAAGATGCGTCGGTGCTGGATTTCGATATGCTGCAAACCGGCCACAGCGATCGCGCCAGCATTCCAAACACGGTGAAGCTGGTGACGGCTTCGCGCGCGGCCAGCCCGGCGATGCCGGTGATCGACGGCGAGGTCTGCTACGAAGGCATCCTGGAACAGAGCCGGCAGGAAGTGCAGCGCTTCATGTTCTGGGCCTGCATGCTGAGCGGCGCGGCCGGACATACCTACGGGGCGAACGGCATTTGGCAGGTGAACACCGCCGCGCAGCCGTTTGGACCCTCGCCGCATGGCCGCTCCTGGGGTGACACGCCGTGGGACGTGGCCAGCGAACTGCCGGGATCGCGGCAACTGGGATGGTCGAAGGCGCTGCTGATGCGCTATCCGTGGTGGCGCATGGAGCCGCATCCGGAGTGGGTGGAACCGCACTGGACCACGGCGAACTATATGCAGCCTTACTGCGCCGGTATCCCGCGCGAGTTGCGGATCGTATTTATGCCGGCGATGTGGGACGCTCCCAAGATGATGCAGCTCGAAGCGGGCATTTCGTATCGCGCGTTCTACTTCAACCCGGCCACGGGGGCAGAGCTTCCGGCGGGAACGGCGGTGGCGGATACGGCGGGCGCGTGGCAGCCGCCGGTGGCTCCCGTGTTTCAGGATTGGGTGCTGGTGCTGGCCAACCCGTAGGCCGAGTAGACAGGCCGCGGAGACCTGCTCGATCCCATTCAGCACTTGCGGTGAGATTGGCGAGTTGAGATTCGCCTAATACGGTGACAGTTTCGTGTCGTAGGTAAATAATGTGGGGCGGATCCCCCGACCCGCGCCGAGCCCCCTGGCTCGGCCGTCGGACCAGGGGTCCGACGCCTGGAGATTGGCCATTTACGGCATAAAGTAACCGCGTAAGATTTCGCTGGACTTTTTCCTCCAGATGCTCTACTCTACGTCTAGCGGCGTCGGAATCATGCCGCCGCCGTTAGAGAGCGTGACATTTGGGAGAGACTGTTTCGTTCTGCGGGCGCGTGCTCACCGCCAGCGAACTGAATCTGGTGCGCCAGATCATCGCCGATTTTCCCCGACTCAGTCAGGCTGAGTTGGCTTATACCATCTGCGAACTGTTGGAATGGCGTCGGCCGAACGGGAAACCGAAAAATCCCGAGTGTGTGGAGTGGCTGCAAAAGTGGCAGCAGCGGGTTCTTCCCGGTTTGCCGGAGTTGCGAGTCACCAAACCACGCGGCGCCCATCGCCTTCTGGC